>ERZ506827.26-NODE-26-length-80238-cov-67.8434_pt1 | contig 80238 bp, 44 predicted proteins | sample MGYA00513978_ERZ506827 | MGnify/ENA metagenome assembly ERZ506827 | reverse complement strand
GTAACGAGTACACCCCAAGGACTATTCTAAGAGCCGTATGCGGGAAAACCGCACGTACGGTTCTGTGAGGGGCGGACAGAGTAATCTGATTCCGTCTACTCGACTGACAGCGGCTATGCCGCTGAGGGTTGTGGTGGGGCGCCTCTCAATTATAGAAGGCGCCCTCTTATGATAAAACCTTCACAACCGCCCTGCGGGCGAGGAAATGCATCCCCCCTTTGGTGGCTGGCGCCACCACCTTCCCCCACTTCGTGGTGGGACTATAAAGCTCCGTTATGCTGTGAGCGACTTATGAAAGGAATGCTTCGCGGTGTTTTATTCTGCCCCCTGCAAAGGGGGAAGTCCGGCGCAGCCCGGATAGGGGGTGGCGAGCGCAGCGAGCCAATCAGCAGAATGCTAATCAAGCCCTATGACACAGAAAGCCAATCCCGTAACGTTCTTGCGTCCCCTTTAGGGGAAGAGGGCCACGAAGTGGCGAAGGGGTGGACGGTGGTAAGAATGATTATGATACTCGATGTGGACGTGACCGCCGAAAGGCGGCATTATAATACTCATCGCCCCTAAAGGGGAAACGACTCACTACATTTTGCGCGTCGCTCCGCTCAGGGGGCCGCCGATTGGCGGTCAGGACCGCGATGGAGCATCATATCGGTGCTCTGCCCCGTACACCCTTTTGCCACTACGTGGCATTTCCCCTCAAGGGGAAACGAGAGATATGAGGGAAAAAAACAGCGAGTCATATACTTCAGGTACCATTCCGGTGTGTCCCCCTTTGGTGGCTGGCGCCACCACCTTGCCCGGTGGAAAGCATGTCATATGACACAGAAAGCAAATCCCGTAACGCTGACTTTAAAAATTGCGGCGAAGCCGCCACCACAACCCTCGGCCTGAAAGGCCGTCAAACTTAAGAACCCTCCGGCCCATAGGGCCGGTCCATCTTAAGAACCCTCCAAACCATAACCTACAAACTATACAATCCATAAATACAAAAGTATTTGACACACTATAGCCCCACCATGCATTTTCATTCACTTTGCTCTGACCAATACTCTGGAATCAATACATGTGAACGAATATTTTATAAGATATGTATGCTATGAAATATATGAATGACGATTCAAGTGAGAAAACAAACTTTGTCAAAGAAATATTGGATAATGGGGTATAAAAGATATATATTTTATCTCATACTAGAGATAGTAGTATAATAGTGAGACAATTACAATATCTGGTATATTCTTAGTGATTTTCCTTAGTATTTCTTAGTTAGTAGTAGCATTTAGTAGCTTGTCTATCACATCACCTGCTTCCTTGTCTTGCTTAGGTAATGCATGTGTATACCTGTTCAGAGTAATGACAACAGAAGAATGACCTAACCTTGAAGACACAGTTTTGATATTTACTCCTGCCATTATCAACCATGTGGCATGGGTATGTCTTAAGTCATGAAATCTGACATGCTTAGTGATATGTGCTCTCTTGAGTGTCTGGTTAAGAGCTTTGGTGATTGTAGTGGCTGCTAAAGGTTCAGTGTGTCTTTCATTAGAGGAGAAGACAAAGTTATCTTCATCATCGTGGTCTTGATTTAACAACTCCTGTATAAGCTCCTCTGGGACGTGAATTGTTCTAATAGAGCTGCTTGTCTTCGTAGTTGTGACAAGCCGTGCCGCTCCTCGGGTATCAGACATGCTCTTTGATACCTTGATTGTGTTAGTATCTAGGTCTTTGAATTGAAGAGCTCTTAATTCTCCTTTTCTCATACCTGTCTCAAGAGCTGTCTTAAATAACAGGTATTCCCACTCTTTACTTGTACTAGACAACAAGGTTCTTGCTTCCTCTTGCGTAAGTATCTGCATCTCTGGGGTATGAGGTGTGTCTTTAACCTTTCTGGGTGTCATGCAGTCTTTAATGATGTTCTCTGTTATCAGCTTCTCTTTCCTTGCTTCCTCAAAGACAGAGATTAATAGTGTCTTGAACATCTTTACATAAGAGACTGAATACTCCTGTAAGAGATTCATAAGGATTGTGTTGATTTGAGAAACTTGTATGTCTTTGATAAGGGTGTTGTCTATTGATTCAGTGTGCTTAAGCATAGTCTTGTACATGACAAAGGATTGTGGTTTAAGTTGTATTTCCTTCATAGTAAACCACCTGTCTTTGTACATACCCAGTGTAATAGGGGCTGTAGCCGGGTTGATTGCTCCTGTAGACACCTTGTATTTGTAGGCAAGAAGTTTCTCTTGTACTTCTTTCCTTGTCTTTCCTGTAAAGGTCTTTGTGTGTCTTACCATTTTCTTGGTGATGGGGTTCACTTCATATCCTGTAGTGATTATCCCTTTGTAGTCACCATTAGGAAGTTGTGTTATACTGCCCATTCCTCTTGGTGCTCTTTTCTTGGTTTGTCTCTTGTTAGTCACAATGTATACCACCTTTCCAAAAAATTGTAAAAAATGTGAAACGTCAATTCAAATTGAGGTGCAGCGGATTTTCCCCCGTACCCCCTTAAATATATGATATCATTTTATTTACTTTCGCGCAAATAGCGTGTGCGTGCGGATTCTGATACCTATACAATTACTAGATGCTACATCGACGTTTATCTATATGTTCTGGGCAGCAGACACATTAAGGAAACATGAGAAGTCTAATAAATCTCTAACGAAAAAGCACTGGACTTCTCTATTGCATTGTGCTATGATTGAGTTGTCAAGAGATGTGACCAACTGGGCACACAACGATTCACAAGAAAGTTGAAAAAAGTACTTGACAAGATGATTGAAACGTGGTAACATGTAGTCAACAGTTAAGATTACAACTGAATACACTCAATGATTCCAAAAAATTTCCTAAAAAATGGATCAATATTGAGAAGACTGGACAACTTCTACAGGGAAAGTGCGGTTCCTCGAAACTTTAAAGCGTCCCAAAGTAGAAGAGTAAAAAGCATAAGGACTTCTCAAGAGATTCAAAAAAGGGCTTGACAGAATCAAGAAAGCGTGGTAAGATGTAGTCACAAGGTAAGTCAAGAGTCTTGAAAAAATGTACTTGACAACACGGTGAAAATGTGATGACATAAAGTCACCATCAAGGATTACAAGCCCAGTCAAGGAACTTGAAAAAAGTACTTGACAAAAGCAAAAAAATGTGGTAACATGTAGTCAACATCAAGGAGGTACTAAAATGAAAGGAATTATATTACTGAATATCGGAATTATAGTATTAGGAGTGGGTGATTCTTTGAATAATCCCGATATCATCGGACTGGGAATTAGTATCATGCTTCTGGGCTTACTGGCTACTATGGTATGTATGGCAATAGAAGAAAAAGAATTCAATGACTTTCTTAATAAATTATCATAACTAATAACAGTAGTCACAAAAGTGAACAAGTCGAAACAAGGGACTAGTAATCCCTTGTCTACAGATGGGCGGCTCCCTCTGTACTGATGATGACAAGCCATAGTGACTAGAAAGGAAGGACTATTATGGATAGGATTTCAGATGCTTTCAGAGCAGTTAAGCTCGCAGGGCACTTCTCCACCCATGCACAGGTGATGAAACAGGAATGGAGATATGTGTCTTCTGTTAAGACATATCACTATACTGAATACCGTCTCAAGTCTTACAATACAGAAGTGGCACGCATTGTATTCAAAGATGGGGAGATGATAGGGGTACAGGTGTATGGTTTGTACTCTTCTAGTACACGCAGGCACTTAAGATGGTTCTTTGACCACTTCATGCTTAACATTCCTATGGACGCTATCAAGGTGGCAGCAGGGAATGACACAAGTAGAATCACCTTTTGGGACGGAGCAGTATTTGTCCTTGATACTGTAGGTAGAACGCTTTGGGCGGACTGCTACCCTATGGACGATAAGAAAAGGCGAAAAGCAGTCAAGGAAGCAGTACAGGCAATGAAAGAGAAAGGCACATGGAATAATTACTGCTTTGCCGACTACATCGGTCGGGAACTGTAATAAGTAATAGTCACAAGTGTGACAGAATGGAGGACTATCATGGAAATTATCAGAGAAGTAAACGATTTCTGGGCATTGAAAGACATGGTTTGGTCTGGGGCAGTAGACACCCTTGACGATATTGAACGGGCAGGGAAAGAGAACGAATTCATGGACTTCCTTGAGGAGACGTTTGCATGTGGCAACGTACCAACGGAAACCGATGTCAACGATTTCCTTTGGTTTGAAAGAGAATATATTTACGACTTCCTTGGGCTCGATAAGAACGGGGAGCTAAAAAAAGAAGACGATGAGGAGGAGGAGGAGGAAGAAGACTAGCATAGTCGAAACAAGGGACTAGTAATCCCTTGTCTACAGTGGAATGGCTATCCCTGTACTGATGAGACAAGCCATAAGTAGAAAAAAAGGAAGGGTCAACATGTTTGAAAAGATTAGCAGGGCACAGTTTATTAGGGACAATGAAGGGAAGACAGTTTCTCTTGTCCTTGCAGGGATTTTAAGCGAAAAGCAGATGAACCGTGTCATGGGAGCATGGGGGAAGGGGACACATCTTCCACCAAAGACCACCAACAATAGATATAAAGGAGTATTTCACAAGTATAGCAAGGGCTTCTATAGGAAAGGAGAAGACAAGGAAAAGAGCTACTACTTTTTTGAAACAGGTAGCTATGTAGTAAGCACTGGCAACATCTACCTTATCATTAGACCACTGGGGGAAGATTATCAAGTAATGGGTTACAGGAGGGAGGACTAATCATGCAGAAAATGCGAATTTTAGTAGTCGGCAATGATTTTCACAGGACTATCTACGGATATACCGACATGTCCGTAGAAGATGTCCACGCACACCTTAGGACACTCGATGCAGATGAATTGCGGACGGTGTGTGCAGCTATGGAGGTATTTGATGATATCGACATGGTGATTAATAACGTCAAGAACGGGTGCTATTACTTGACTGGCTCCGACGATTTAGTAGAAGAAGCAGAATATCTGCTTGTGAATGATGCTTATTGGGGAGATGAAGAAGAACCCGATATCACCGCACAGGAACTTGCGGAAGAAATCAAGTTTGATTCAACGTATCATGAAACATCTTTGGGAGTTTTAAAGACAGACTGATTAGCAAAAGGAGGAAAAAATCATGATGAATGTGTTGCAGGAAATTGACCTTGATATTTACGGGAAGGAGTATGCAATTTGTTGTGAAGACTGGGACGCAGTGAAATATAGTCTCTTCTTTGCTTCCCTTGCCCACATGCAGATTCACGATGAAAATGCTCTGTTTAAAGTTGCCCTGTATCTTGACTATGTAGACAATGATATCTGGGACGCCCTTGATGAAAATAAGAACAAGATTCTGCTGAAAAAGAATTGTACATGTATCAAGGACTTTATTGATGAAGTTTTGGGACTGAAAGATGGGACTGTTCCCGACTATATCGTAGACTACTTTGATTACGATTCAGTGTGGGACGATATGCAAGACGGGAATGGAGAGTTTGCAAGTTGGAAATCCTATCCTGTCTTGACAGATTGGGGATTCATTGCCCTCATTCCTAAACAGTAACAAGACAAGGGAGTGGGGAGACAACAATAAACAAGTGTGTCTCCCCACAAATTTTATAAACAAGACAAGAAAGGAAGATAATCATGGGTAAATTTGAAGACGAATGGAACGCACGGATTGAAGATGTGAAAGATAGAATGGCTTTTAGGCTGAAAGAGTATGGGTTTGAAGTAAATGAATCACACATCTACACAGTAAGAGAAGGGGACAGACTGGACGAGGTTGATGTAGACATTGTAGGGGAATTTACGGGACTGGATAAGTCTGCCATAGCTGCTTGTCTCAAGGATTATCCTTATAAAGATGTAGTCACGTTCATTCACAACATCACAAAGATTACAGTAGATACTGGAGAAATCAACGCTGTTAAAATCTTTGGCACTCCCATGAAAGAACCAACACTCATGTATGCATGGAGTGGACTGGATTTCTATGAGGTGTTTAAGGGAGATGAAGAAGAAAAAGAAATTAGGGAGCTCTTTAATGACTACACCACTATTCTTTCTGAAAAGCTGAACAACTGGGCAAAGAATATTCGCAAAGAATACTGCATTGAGGCTGAGAAAGAATACTGGAAACTGCAAGACGAATACTACACAAAAATGTGTAGGAATGGGAAGATTTTCGACTGACTATCTAATTGTCACAGTATTAGAAGAACAATTCAAAAGACACACTCTATACATGCAGGGTGTAGGGTGTGTCTAATTTTTTATCCCAAAGGAGAGACACAATTATGACTACGAACAAGCACACCATTGAAGATGAGATTCAGCTGGAAGCACAGTCGAAGCAGGAAGCTCGGGATAGACTGGAAGAAATCATGGCTAACAATGTCAATGAAGGCAATGCTACAGAGACAACACTTGGACGCCGTATGCTTGATTTCTCTTTCGACAACTTTGCAGATGCGGTCACACAGTTTGTAGAAAAGGAACTGGCACCAAAAAGAGGTGTACAGGCTACATATCATGATGTTGTAGTACGTATCAATGATATCTATGGTGGCAAAGTACAGGACGTTGTGTCTCTTTTTACCTTAACCACCTTGTCTGTCACAATGAATAGTGTTCTGTCTAAACACAACATTCTCAATGGAATTATTGGTGATGTAGCTAAAGAAATCGAAGATGAAGCACATCTGCAAGCATATGTACGGAGTAATCCCAGTAATCTTAAACAGTTTGAGACAGGGATTTCACGGAGAAGTGGGGAACATTACAGGAAGTACTATGCTTTCAACAAGGCAATGAAAGAGGAACAGTTTCCTTGGACACCCTTTGGCAAAGAAGTATCTCACAAACTTGCAGGAAAACTTATGGAAATGCTGCTGACAGAAACGGGACTGTTTGAATGCTTTGATTCTATCGAAGAAGGAAAGCAAGCCCCGACAAAAGTAGTCCCGACACAGAGATACATCGACATTTGGAACGCTAATGAGACAGTACTTCTTGAAAATGTTTTCCATTCCATTCCAATGATTGTGAAACCAGATGCATGGACTAGCTTTGAGGACGGCGGTTATTATGGTGAATTAAGACACCATTTCAAGCTTCTCCGTCTTCATGGTTACAAGTCAATCTTCTACTTTAACTATATGAAAAGATTGAAACAGGCTAATCTTTCTAAAGTATTCAAGGCTATCAACGCAGTGCAGGAGACACCATGGGTTATTAATCGTGAAGTGTTGTCTATTGTCCATGATGTAATTAAAAATGGGGGTGGCTATGGTGGTATTCCCCTCATGAACCCACTGCCCGAAATCCCTAGACTTGAAGGGGACTACACAGAAGAAGAATTGAAAGCCCATAAAAAGAAAATGTATAACAGGGTAAAAGCTGACCTGTCTCGGAAAGCTAAGGCTATGAGGTGTCTTTCTATGGTGTCTGTAGCAGATAAATTCAGCAAGTATGACTATATCTACTTCCCGTGCAACATGGATTTCAGAGGGCGTGTCTATCCAATTCCTACATTTTCGTTTCAAGGGGACGATTTGACAAAAGGCCTTCTGTTGATGCAGGACACACCGCCATGCACTGATGAGAAAGCAGAATTTTGGTTTAGGGTAGCAGGTTGTGAATTTTTTGGGAATGACAAGGTGTCTTTTGATGACCAGATTGTATGGACTAAAGACAATGAAGAAAACATCTTGTCTGTAGCTAATGACCCACTGGGCAAAGGTAAGGACTTTTGGGCAAATTCTGATTGTCCTATCGAATTTCTTGGGTGGTGTCTCGAATACAAGAAGATGCTTGATTATAAGAAAACACATAACAATTCTGTTATAGGTTGGACTTGTGGTGTCCCTGTAGCCTTTGATGGTACATGTTCTGGCTTACAACATTTCTCCGCAGCATTGAGAGATGAGATTGGTGGTCGGGCAGTAAACCTTATTAAGGGAGACAAACCTAGAGACATTTATGGTATCGTTGCAGAAAAAGTTAATGTCATGCTTAAAGATGATGCAGTAAACGGCACGGAAGACAAACAAGAGAAGAACAAAAAGGGCGAGCTTGTAATGAAATGGGGCACCAAAACTTTAGCACAACAGTGGCTTATGTATGGAGTTAATCGCAAGGTAACAAAAAGATGTGTCATGACCTTAGCCTATGGCTCAAAACAGTATGGATTTAAAGGACAGATTATAGAAGATACTTTAGAACCAGCTATACAGGAAGGCAGAGGAGACATGTTTACTGCTTCTAAATTCCAGTTAGCAACATATCTTGCCAAACTTATTTGGAAGTCAGTGACTAAAACTGTTGTTAAGGCAGTCGAAGGTATGAAATGGTTACAGGAGGTGTCTTCTATGGTGTGCGAGGAAGGAAAGCCTGTCATGTGGACAACACCGATGGGACTTCCAATTCAGCAGAACTACATGCAAGTAGAAGTACACACCTTTTGGATGCGTTTTCTCAATACCAAAAAGAGATTCTATGTTCCAGAGGAGACAGGGGAGATTGCAGGTAGGAAGCAGACACAGGGGATTGCCCCTAACTTTATCCACTCTATGGACGCTTCCCATTTACAGTGGAGCTTGAATATGGCAGTAGACAAGGGTATTCATCATTTTAGTATGATTCATGATTCCTACGCTACATGCCCCTCACAGGCAGACACACTGTTTCATACTGTCCGTGAAGCCTTTGTAGAGATGTACACTAAACATGATGTCTTGGCTGAATTTAGGGAAGACATGGAGCTGCTGATTTCAGAAGACAAACAGTTACCAGAACCACCAACAAAAGGGAGCCTGGACATTAAAGAAGTATTAGAAAGTCTGTATATGTTCCATTGATGAGTGGAGCTCTCCAATGTAATTTTAATGTTCCTATGTTACCATTGTCCTTTACAAAAAGTACGATAAACACTATAATAAGTATAGGAAAATGTGTCTACATGAAAAGGAGAAGATGAAAATGAACTATGATTTTTCTAATGTTAAGCCAATGTACCCTAAAGGTGGGAAGGACTTTTCATTAAGGGTTAGGATTGCAGAAGAAGACAAGGATAGGTTTTACAGGATTTGTGACGAAAGAGGAATGACACCATCAAAGGTATTAAGAATGTTGGTAAGTAATTGGTGCGACACTGTAGAGGGTAGAAAAGTCTAATTGTCACAGTATTAGGGAAAAGGTTAATTGTCACACTTTAAGAGGAGGAGGGTATTACTTAAGTATATCTTATAGATAATCTTATAGTAGTAATTGTAATAGTCATTATAAACTACTACTAATAGATATACTATAGATAAACTTTAGTAATAGTTGTTAATAGTAATATATAGTCCTACTTAAGATACATCTTATATGTATTCTTAAGTAGGACTTTTTTGTTTGTCTTTTATATACTATGACAACAATTCACTACAGGAAACTAATTGTCACACTTTAAGAAGAACATAAACAGGTGTGTCTTCCACCAACCATTAAGCGTTTGAGTGGGCACGGCACGGCACAAATTTAATTGTCACACTTTAAGAAGAAAGAAAACTGTTGTCTTGTCAAGGAGGAGCTAAGACATGAGGAAGAAGATGGATTTAGATGAACAGATTTTTTGGTTGATTTGTGCGTTTGTCATAGCATTGGGAATTGTTCTTGTTATTTCTATCATTATTGGTTTTATTCGATACATTGCACACACTTATGGAGTGATTGGTGTATTTGGAATTGGTTTAGTAGGATTGTTGACTTTTATTATTTGGCGTTACTTCGTTAATTCCCTATCAGATTAATTGTCACACTTTAAGAAGAAAAGGAGGTGTGTCTGCCATGTCTAAAGAACATGCAGGTATAGAAAAAGTAATGGAAGAAGTGTTGTCTCCCGATACGTTACGTAACCCAGATGTTACTAAAGTCTGTTGGAATTGTGGTAAAGAGTTTCACCCGTATAAAGGTTTTGAATTTACATCACATTTTTGTTGTTGTGAATGCAGCAATGAGTATTGTTATCATGAAGTAGAGAAAGGAGAATTTAAATGCAGGAATTGTGGGAAGGTGTATAAAGACGAAGAAAAGACACACGAATATTATGGAAGCAAACTTTGTAGTAAAGAGTGTAAATGGGAAGTTATGAGAAAGAATGCCCAGTTAGATTTGAAAAAGAAGAAAGAAAAAAGAAGGAGAGATAAATAATGAATACAGAAAAGAAGTCTTATACACTTCATGTTTTTGATAGGGTTTATAGCCCTGTCTATGGCTATGGAACTATTATTGGTAATGAAGGTACATGGGAAGTTGACCAGAGTGAATCTAATTCCCTTGTGTTGTTTGATAAAAAGAATGGCTTTCTTCATTCAGCTGATAACTATGAAAAACTTTGTGATTCCTATATTTACGTCCCACAGAATGTACGAATGAATAGATGCTATTGGGTTGATGTACGTTCCCTTTCAACTTATTCAGAGCTCTTAGAGAGTGGTAAATTATATGATGCTTACGTAAGGCTTGTACCGTTTGATTCATTGGAATATAAAGAGCACCCTGTTAGAGTAGTATGCAAAAGGAAAGATTCTATTCATACATTTAGTGCTTCTAGTGCTTCTATTGTCAACATTAACACAGAGGAAAAAATCCTTGTTCTTGCTGATGATGGTTATAGTTGGGTTAATGCTGATGACATTTATTTCAGCAACGAGCTCCTTGGTACCGTTCCCCATTTTGATAGTGAAGAAGCTACAGAAGCACCGACAAAAGAGGAAGATGTAGGGGAAGACACAGTAGATTCTCCTTCTTACTATAAGATTGCACGATTAGAACCCAATGAACTGATGTCTGACCTTATGTCTTTCGAGCAGCACGAAGGATTCCTCTGGGGCAACATTATCAAATATGCTTATCGTTACGGAAACAAAGGAGAGAAAGCAGAGACAGTCAAGAAGATTAGGAAATACTGCGATATGCTCCTTGAAGTGTTGGAGCCGAAGAATGAACTGGAGGACTGATAATAGTGGAACGAATGATTAGAAATTGTAAGCTCTATGACCTTTTGTCTTCTGTCATTGCTTCTGGCTATCCGATGGAAGAAGAAATCAAGTATGGAACATTGACAAAAGATGGACTGGACAGAGCTTTTAAGAGAGCAAAGACATTAGCAAGCAGAGAAAGCACAGAAGGGCACGATAATTTCTTAGCAGGGATTATCGTGTCTTTTGATTTGACGTGTTCAATCAAGATGTGGACAGAGTTTGAACGTTATCATTTTGCACAGATTGTGTCTTCTCAGTCAACGATGCACAGACTTACACGAATGAATATTCTTGAAAAGTGTGTCCCAGAGGTTGACTACTATATCAAACAGCGTGTGAAGAGTTTGCAGGAAGAGTGGGCAAGTACAGGGAAAGAAGAGGATAGATTGAAACTTCTCTATTCATGCCCTACTGGTCTGACACTTACCGCAAGAGTGACTACTAATTTTAGACAGCTTAAGACTATCTACAAACAGAGACATGACCATGCATTACCAGAGTGGAGAGAGTTTTGTAAAGAGCTTTTGTCTATTGATAATTTTGCCGATTGGTGTGTAGAAAAGGAAAAAGATAAGGAGATTAAAAAATGATTAAAGTAAGAAACAGAGTATACAGCAAGTCTTTTGGTTACGGTACAGTTGTTGCCTATACAGATGAAACTAAGGTGGGAAGGACTAAATTCCTTGTAAGGTTTGATGATGCTAATTCCTTCCTTGACAGAATGGAAGATGACCTTAAGGAAATCAAGAAATCTAAGGCAGACATGCTTGATAAGGAATGGCTTAAGAATCATTGTATGCTTGCTTATGAATGTGATGGGACTATTCCACCTATTGGACTGTTTGTCATTAAGTGTAACGGTTCTGGGAGCATTAAGTTTAATATTCCTTATGTCCCGTTCATGAAAGGCTACTATGATAGGGAAGCATATAACCAGTACGGACTTAATTTCACCCAGACAGACACAGTTTTAGTACATAATGAAAAGCCTGTAGGTGCAGGAGATGTGGTTAAGACAGATGATGGGTATGGAGTGTGTCTTGGTTATTCACCTGCTACTAAGACAGTGCTTGTGAAATATTTTGACCCTGCTAATAAACCATATCTGCATAGTGGTCTGACTGTATATCCAGTTGAAGACAAGGACAACGATTATGTTGACCATAGCTGCCTGTTTGAATCACTTGATGCTGTAAGTCTGGTACGGTCTTATCATCTCCAGTTTCTTGCACGTCTTGAAGAAGCAGAAAGAAAGAAAGAGGTAGTAACAAAGGCTATTGATGAATCTCATAAGAAGATTGATGGTTTGATTTTCGTTGATAAGACTACAGGCAAGAGATACAAATTGGTTGAAATTTAATTGTCACACTTTAAGAAGAACAAGAAAGGAGTGATTCAATTTGGTAGGGACACAGACAAGGGTGTCTCGCAGTCAGAAGATTGTCTTTGGTAAGGAATGTGAGCAGAGGGCATGGGTGGACGATAGAAATAGTGTCCATTTTTGTTCTTTGCTTACCATGACAGTTGATGATTGTGACATTATCCCTCTGGGTAAAGTAACAATTCCTAAGGGTTACACATTAGTTGTTACACCAAACACAGACATGTTGTTTAAGAAGGGACTGATTGCACAGACAGAAACCTTTTATGCAGAACATAGTTACATTAAGTTACATGTAGTAAACATTACACCTAACCTTAGATACCTGTATCAAGGTGAAGAAATCGCAACAGGGTATTTAGTGAAAAGAGAAAAGATTAAAGGAGAATTAGAATAATGGCAAACAAAAATTATATCAACGGCGTTACACCAAAAGGAAACGCATACTACGCTTATCTTCGTAAACCAGAAATGTATGAAGGTAAAGAACTTGGCTATTCCATTCAGATTGCTTTTACTCCAAAGGAAGCAGAAGCATTTAAGAACAAGATTCTTGATGAATTTGAAAAGGCTAAGTCTGACTTTGAACTTAAGCCGGGGAAGAAATGGAGCAAAGAACCTACTATTGGTATGCATACCCTGTCTGATGGTACTGTTACTTTCAAATTTAAATGCAAACGTACTTACAAGACAAAGGCAGGGGACACAGTAAAGAGGACTATCCCAGTAGTAGATGCTAAGGGACACCCGATTAAAGCTAATAATCTTGGTAATGGTTCTGTTATTCGTGTCTCCTATTCCATGTCTCCATACTGGATGTCTAACATGGTTAATGGTATGTCTCTCTACCTTCGTGGAGTGCAGGTTCTTAAGTACGTTCCTTATGGTGGTAATGATGCAGCGTCTCTTGGCTTCTCTACTGATGAAGAAGGTTATGATTCTACAGTAGACCCAGACTATGATGCTGATGTAGAAGACAAAGACGAATCTCTGCATGATGGTGATGAAGTACCGTTTGATGAAGGTGAGGAATTTTAATTAATGCCCTATTTCAGCCGTCATGGAGGTTGGAGTAGAAAGGCTAATACTACTTTCCGTTCTGGAAGCGAAGAGAAGATTAAAGATGAATTAGAAAATGCAAGAGTGAAATATGAATATGAGAAGCATAGGGTAGATTATACCCTTCCTTCCCCTATTCATCATTACACTCCCGACTTTGTTCTTGAGAATGGAATTATCATTGAAGTAAAAGGAAGATTTGATTCTAAAGACAGGGCAAAACATATTGCCATTAAGAATCAGCACCCAGACCTTGATATTAGGTTTGTCTTCGATGGCAAGGCACGTTATCCATCTAGAACAAAGATTTCTAAGATTTCAAAGACAACATATGGGATTTGGTGTGAGAAGCATGGGTTTATGTATGCTGACCATTATATTCCATTGGAGTGGTTAAAAGAAAAGAAGAAACCACTCCCCAAAAAAGATATTTACAAAAGGGGTGAGAAGAATACCTAGAGTTAAATTTTTGGACAGGGCAAGCACTAACTATATCCTTATCATTGATATTGATTTAAAGGATAAGAGCTTCAAGACCCTGTTCCGTGAAGCAAGACAGAAGGGGGATTTTGATGTAGACTTTCATTTCTTGATTCATAGAGATGGTAATGTCGAAGTAGGAAGAGACATTGATGCTATTGGCAGCTTTAACATTAGAGAAGATGCAGTCATTATCTATGTAGACACTCTGCATGGAAAAGAAACAGATTGGCAGGTTGATGCAGTAACAGAATTGATTGACACTCTGAAAAAGAAATACAAAGGGGCAGAGGTACAAAAAAGTGTGAGAGAGTAAAGGAGAGATGTAAGTATGTCTGTACAAGAAAGTGTAGTAGTAAAGGAACATCTGCCGTGTGCGGATTGTGGTTCGCATGATGCATTGTGTCTTTATTCTGATGGGCATACTTACTGTTTTTCCTGCAATGCTTATCACAAGGGAAGTGGAGAGGATATGGAGACAACAGAAACATATAGGCATAACACCTGCATTCCTGTCTCTGATATGTATTCAGATGCATTAAGAGCAAGAGAAATAAAGCAGGAGACATGCCTTAAGTTTGGATATTTTAAGACAGAGCTTAATGGTGAGACAGCACAGGTAGCTTGTTACTATGACGATAACAATAAGCTGATTGGGCAGAAGGTTCGCTTCAAAGACAAGAGGTTTGAGACAAGAGGAGCAAGGTTTTCTGACAGGTTCTTTGGACAGAATCTTTGGGCGAATGGGCATAAGAAGATGCTTATAGTAACAGAAGGAGAAATTGATTGTCTTACAGTTTCACAGATTAATGGAAACAAATATCCAGTTGTGTCTATTCCATCTGGTGTAGGGAGTGCTAAGAAAGTATTCAAGGCACAGGCAGAATGGCTTAATAGTTTTGATAAAGTGATTGTCTTCTTCGATATGGACGAAGCAGGACGAAAAGGCATTAAAGACATTGAAGGAATATTAAAGCCTGGTAAGCTCTACATTGGAAATCTCCCTTATAAAGACCCTAACGAATGTCTCTTGAATGGACACCCAGAGAGTGTTATTGATGCTATCTGGAATGCAAAAGAATACACCCCAGATGGAATTGTTAATGGTAAAGACCTATGGGAAGAAGTATCCAAAGAGGAAGTCAATGAAGGGTATGATTTGCCATGGAAAGAGTTACCACTAAACAAAATGATTATGGGGCTGCGTAAAGGGGAAATGTGTGTCTTAACCGCAGGTACGGGGGTTGGCAAGACAACTTTTGTAAGACAAATAGCCTATAACTTGGGTGTTAAACAGCACTTGAAAATTGGAATGTTGATGTTGGAAGAAAACGTCAAACGAACTGCTACAGGGTTGATGTCTGTTCATGTAGGGAAAAGGCTGTATCTCAATAGACACCTCATTTCAGATGATGAATACAAGAAAGCCTTTGATGAAACTCTTGGCACAGGAAATTATGTCATGTATGAACATTTTGGTTCTCTTGATGGAGATAACCTTATGGATAAAATTCGTTACATGGCAGTCAGTGAAGAGTGTGATTTCATTATTCTTGACCATATCTCAATCGCTATTTCTGGATTGGAAGGGGATAATGAACGAAAGATGATTGATGTTCTCATGACACAGCTAAGGTCATTAGCAGAAGAAACTGGGGTTGGACTAATTATTATCAGCCACCTTAGAAGGAATAATGCTATGGGGAGTGTGTCTTTTGAAGAAGGTGGAACAGTTTCTCTATCCCAACTTCGTGGCTCTGGTGCTATTGGACAGTTAGCAGACACAGTATTAGGTCTTGAAAGAAATCAACAGGCAGAGGGAGATAAGAAGAACATTGTAAGAGTGCGTGTATTGAAATGCAGGTGGACTGGTGAGACAGGCATTGGTGGTTATCTTTACTATGATAAAGAGCATGATTGTCTCAAAGAAATAAAGAAGATTAAAGATTTCTTAGAAGAGATTGGTGCAGTAGAGGAAGGGAGTGAAGATGAAGATGTTGACTTTTGATATTGAATCAGATGGACTGTTAGATACAGTTTCTAAGGTTCATTGTATGAGTATTTTTGATGGAGTGAATATGCACGTCTTCCCCCCAGATACTATTGAGAAAGGTGTGTCTATGCTCCAGAAGGCACTCGATACTGGGGAGCATATTTGTGGTCACAATATTATTGGCTATGATATTCCTTGTCTTGAGAAACTTTATCCAGAGCTCTTTCATGTATCCAGAAAACAGAGAGATTATGTGGAAGACACACTGGTTATGGCTCGCTTGATTTATAGTAACATCAAAGACATTGATTATGGATTGTACAAAAAAGGAAAGATTCTTGGTAAGCTGATTGGTTCCCAGTCTCTTAAAGCATGGGGTTATAGACTGGGAGAATTGAAAGGAACCTATGCAGAAGAACATGAAGATGCATGGAAGTCTTTCAATGAAGAAATGCTTGAGTACAATCAGCAGGACGTAAGAGTAACACAGAAGTTGTATGACCTCTTAATTGACAGGGTAAAACATCATGTCTGTACTCCTGCTGCACTGGAACTGGAACATAAGGCACAGTGGCTAATGGTGAAACAGGAAGCTAATGGGTTTCCTTTTGATGTAAAGAAAGCTAAAGAACTTGAGAAGGTTCTTAGGGAAAGAGCGGCTATCTTAGATGCACAGATTACTGCTAAGGCTCCACGGATTCCAGACAAAGTGTTCATTCCTAAGAGAGACAATAAGAGGTTAGGTTATAAAGCAGGGGTTCCTGTACAGAGATACAAAGACTTCAATCCTAATAGTAGACAGCAGATTACATGGATAATCACTGAATACTATGGGTACACTCCAGACAATGAAGAGCTGTTTGAAGATGGAAGGTTGAAGATGAATGAAGAAACTTTCCACTATATGGCTAATGATGAAAATGCTCCAGAAGAAGTAAGAAAGTTGTCTCCTATCATTGAAGAATATCTCATGGTAGAGAAACGGTTAGGACAGTTGACAGATGGAAAACAGGCTTGGTTGTCTTTGGTTAAACCAGATGGGAAGATTCATGGGACAGTTAATCCTTGTGGTGCTGTCTCTGGAAGGGCTACTCATGCTAATCCTAATGTGACACAGGTTCCACATAACTCCTCTCCATATGGTAAAGAGTGCCGTAGTTTGTTTGGTGTCCCAGATGGTTGGTATCAAGCAGGTATAGATGCTTGTGGACTGGAGCTTAGATGTCTTGCCCATTTCCTTTACCCTTTTGATAATGGACACTATGCAGATGTAGTTGTAAATGGTGATATTCATACTCTTAACCAGAAAGCAGCAGGACTGCCAACTAGAGATAAAGCTAAGACGTTCATATACGCCTTCCTCTATGGGGCAGGAGACAACAAAATGGGAAAGATTATTGGTGGTACAGATGCAGAAGGTAAGGCAGTAAAGAGAAGATTCTTGAAAAAGGTTCCTGCTATTACTGGTTTAAGAAATGCTGTAAAGGGTGTCTTGGTTGAAGAGTACCACGGACAGATTGTTAAATGGAAGAGACATTGGTTAAAGGGTTTAGATGGAAGACACCTCCATGTTCGTAGTATCCATTCTGCTTTAAATCTTTTGCTTCAATCAGCAGGGGCTCTTGTCTGTAAATACTGGATTGTCAGAACGGAAGAAAGACTGCTTGCTAGAGGGTTAAAGCACGGTTGGGACGGTGACTTTGCTCTTATGGCATGGGTACACGATGAACAACAGATAGCTTGTAGGACAAAAGAAATTGCAGAGATTGTAGTAGATGAAGCCCAGAAAGCTATGAGAGACACACAAGCACATTATCATTTTAGGACACAGTTAGATACAGAAGGTATCATTGGTAAGAACTGGTTTGATTGTCATTAATTGTCACACTTTAAGAAGAAAGGAGAGATTGACCATGGGTGAGAAGAAAGTACCAATCGAAGATAAGGTGTGTTGGCTTGTTACGGACATTGAAAACCTCTTTATGGACGCAGAAACAGAGGAAGAAACACATGGTATTTGTAACGCTCTTTGTAAACTGATTACTATTGTTAGAGAAAAAAAGAATGAGGAAAATAATATTGCTAAGATAAGCAAAGAAATTCAAGAGGTTCTTATGCATGGCAAATAAGAAGTTACACCTTGTCTTTGATGGAGACATGATTGTCTTTCAGTCATGTCTGGCTGTAGAGTACGAAGTTAATTGGGAAGATGATTTATGGACATTGTGGGCAGATGCGGCAGATGCTAAAGCAGAAGTTGATGCTAGAATCCATGACATAACTGCTGCTGTCTTAGACAAACTGAACTTTGAAGGCGAGTATGATATTATTCTTTGTTTCACTTGTGATGAAGGAAACTTTAGAAAACATATTCTCCCAGTCTATAAACAGAATAGGTTAGGAAAGAGAAAGCCTGTCTGTTATAAGGCAGTTAAAGAATGGGCTCGAAGACAGTATTACAGCTTGCAGAGACCACACCTTGAAGCTGACGATTTGTGTGGTATCTTAGCAACAAGGTATAAAGGAAACACTGTTATTATCTCTGCTGACAAAGATTTCAAGAGTATTCCCAGTACCTTCTATAACTTTCAGAAGAGAGAACTGTTTACTATTTCAGAAGGTGAAGCAGACTATTTCCATTATGTACAGACCCTTATTGGTGATACAGCTGATAATTATACAGGCTGCCCCGGTATAGGTATTAAGACAGCAGAAAAGCTGTTTGCTACTAAAGGTGTATCTTGGAAAACCGTGGTTGATGCATTTAAGAAGAAAGGCTTTTCAGAAGACTATGCACTACAACAGGCGAGAGTAGCTTATATCCTTAGAGACAAAGATTATGATAGCAAGACAGGAAAAATCAAACTATGGAAACCTTAATTGTCACACTATTATACAAAACGCTTATTGTCACAGTATTAGAAGAGATAGAACACTTTAAGACATAGAAAGGAGTACACATTGATTACTATTGATAAAGAATTATTAGAATCTGATGAGAAGATTCCATTTGTATCATATGAGCTGATAGACTACCTTTCTAGGGTATTCAATCTCTCTGATATATTAAATAAAGAAGTAGGAAGTGAATCAATGCGTCTTGGGTACATCAAAGGTATTCAAGACGTTTTGTCTTTCCTACAGTGGTGTCAGAAGCAGAATGTAGGAGAGTAAATGTGTTGGGTAAAACAGCCTAAAATTCAGATTCCTACTTTTAGTGCTAGTCAGTTGACAGCTAACTCCACAACATCAACTGCACAGGCACCTAATTCTGCCGTTATTGGTGGAGACAAGAGTTGGGATATTGCATCTAAAAAGAAAGGTGTGTCTGCTCTCATGATTAAGAAAGATGAGAGTTTGTCTGACACCTTGAAGAAAACAAAGAATAGCGGAGTAAATTATACATTCTAAGGAGATTTTAATAATATGTCTTGGTTAAGTAAAACATTTCATAAAGTTACTCATGCAATCACTAAGCCATTTAAGAGTGTAGTTAAGGCAGTCACTAAGCCAGTAGCGTCCATTCTTGGTCTTGGAGGTGGCGGTGTGTCTTATGATTCTGGGACACAGCAGACACTACAGGTAGCCGCTCCTGCTGTTGCCGCTCCAGAACCTACAGAAGGACAGGAAGAGCAGGACTTGATTAAGAAGAAACGTAAAGCAAACGCAGGTAAGAGGGCGTTGCTTATTGATACTGGGGGTAGTGGAGGTACAGGCGGTGTCACTGGTACTGGCTTGAATCTTTGATGAAAGGAGATAACACATGGCAACAAAAGGTAATGTAATATCAGACATTACCCAGAACAGGGAAGAGACCGCTAAGAGTGCATATGAACGCATGAGTTCTGATAGAAACATGTACATTACTCGTGCGGAAGATTGTGCTAAATATACTATTCCTTCTGCCTTTCCAGAAAATGGTGCCAATGCTTCTACCTCATTCAGTACACCTTATCAGAGCTTTGGAGCACGGGCAGTTAATAATTTAACGTCTAAACTCGCACTGGCTCTTATGCCCCCTAATAGTCCTTTCTTTACTTTGAATCCTTCTCAAGATGTTAAGCAGGATTTAGAGCAGAACAATCAAGAAGTAATCACAGAAGTACAGCAGCAGTTGATGCGAATTGAAAACATAATTATGAAATATGTAGAGACACACCAGATTAGAGTAACAGTTACAGAAGCTCTTAAGCAGATAATTATAGCTGGCAATGCTTGTCTCTATTTACCACCAGATGAAGGTGGTATCAAGATGTACCGTCTCAATGGCTATGTTGTTAAACGTGACGCTCTTGGTACATGGATTCGCTTAATTACTTTAGACAAAGTGGCATGGGCTTCCCTTCCAGAAGATGTACAGAATATGATTTCTACAGCAAGTGATTCTTCCACAGAACATAAAGCTGACGATGAAATTGAAATCTACACTGATGTACAGTTAGTGAATGGACAGTATGTCTCCTATCAAGAAGTTGATGGAGAAGTTATTGAAGGGACAGAACAGGCATTTCCAAAAGACAGTGCTCCATGGATTCCACTCCGCATGATTAAGATGGACGGTGAATCTTATGGTCGTTCCTTTGTTGAAGAGTACTTAGGGGATTTACGCTCTCTTGAAAATCTTAGTAAAGCTATTGTAAATCTTTCTGCTATTTGTGCGTCTGTTTATTTCCTTGTCAATCCTAATGGCATTACTAGAGTAAACAGATTAGCTAAGGCAGAGACAGGTTCTTTTATTGCAGGACGCAAAGAAGACATTACAGTTTTACAGCTTGATAAGTATAATGATTTGTCAGTCGCACAACAGACAGCAAGTAATATTGAAACCCGTTTGTCTTATGCATTCTTGCTGAATAGTGCAGTACAGAGAAATGGAGAGCGTGTCACAGCAGAAGAGATTCGCTATGTGGCAGGGGAACTGGAAGACACACTTGGTGGGATTTACTCTATTTTAGCACAGGAGTTACAGTTACCATTAGTTAAGAGACTTATGGCACAGCTTGAAGCCAGTGGTGAGATTCCAGACCTTCCATCTGATTTGGTAGATTTGGAAGTAGTAACAGGTGTCGAAGCATTAGGCAGAGGGCATGATTTAAATAAACTTGCACAGTTCTTGGAATTACAGGCTTCTAATCCTGCGGCCCAGACATACTTGAATTGGCAGAAGATTATGATTATGGAAGCTACAGCATTGGGCATTGATACAGAAGAACTGATTAAGACAGATGAACAGTTACAGCAGGAACAGCAACAGCAGATGATGTCTAATGTAGCAGAAAAGGCGGCTCCACAGGTCGCTAAAGGAATGATGGATAATGGGGGTATGTGATAAATGAATACAGAAGACAACAACAGTGTAGAAGTCAATAATGGTGGTGATTCTCTCTATGGTGCAGGTGCAGTTACAGGGAGTGCAGAAGATGCCCTCAAAGGTAGAGATGTAGAAATTAAATCTACTGCTACTGAAACTGTTTCTTTGAAAGAAGATGAAGTAAAAGAAGATGCACCAGAGACACAGAATAAAGATAGCGAAGAGGAAAAGGCACCAGAGGAACAGAAGGATTCTACCAAAGATGATTCTGGTGATAAGGAAGACACACCAGAATCTAGGGCTACTGAATACTCCGAAGCGGCAAAAGCTGACAAAGATTTACAGGACGATTTAGCTTCTAAGGGTGTAGACTTTGATGCTATGGCAGATGAATACATGGATAAGGGAGAGCTGTCTAAGGAGAGTTATGAAAAGCTCCAGAAGGCAGGATATCCCCAGAGTGTAGTTGATGCCTATATTAAAGGACTTGAAGCCACTGCTGAAAAGTTCGCTAATGATGTCATGGACTATGTTGGTGGACAGCAGGAATACCTTAAACTCGCTAAGTTCATTCAGCAGCAGGGAGACGGTTCCGCTGAAAGATTCAATGATTTGATTGAAGCAGGGGATGTTAATAATATCAAACTCGCACTGGACGGATTTAGAGCTAGAATGTATGCACAGAAAGGAAAGACAGGACGTTCCATTCTGGGTAGTTCTAACGCTAATGTGTCTCATAACAACGTTGGTTATTCTTCTCGTGCTGAAATGGTAAAAGCTATGTCTGATAAACGGTATGGTGTAGACAGGGCTTATACCGAAGAAGTACAGAGAAAGACAATGAATAGTCCTTTTATTGGTTAATTTAGGTTATGCAGAATAAATAGACACACTCATTCTTATTGTCACAGTTTAAGAAGAAAGTATAGGCATAAATATTTCATATAGTTCAAACGTCGCAAATTGCCTATTAGACATGCTTTGAGAGAGGTGTGTCTTTTTATTTTGTCATATACATTCAAATATTTAAATAGTTAAAAGTAAAGGAGAAATTATTAATTGGCAGATGTAACTATTGCACAGCCTGGGCTTAATGAAGGTGGAGTTGATTCCCTTGCCCGTTATCTTAAAGTATTTGCAGGTGAAACTATTACTGCATTTGAACGTGCCTCCGTAACTAATGGTCGACATATTGTTCGTTCCATTGCAAACGGTAAATCCGCACAGTTCCCTGTATTTGGACGTGCTACTGCTGCATACCTTAAGCCGGGTAAATCTCTTGATGACCTCCGCAAAAATATTCCGGGTGCTGAAAAGATTATCCAGATTGATGGCCTTCTGACTACTTCCCAGATGATTGCTGACCTTGATGAAGCTCTTACCCATTTTGATATTCGTGGTGAATATTCCCGTCAGATGGGCGAAGCGCTTGCGCAGGCGGCAGATGGGGCAGTACTTGCAGAAGCCGCTAAGATGGTAGTAGCAGATAAAGAAAATATTACTGGTCTTGGTAAAGGGGAAGTACTGGCTCACACGATTAAAGCAGAAGACATTGGCGTTACCCAGAACATGGGACTTGAACTTGTTAAGATGCTTCTTGACGTAAAGACTAAAATGTCCAACAACTATGTCCCTGCTAATGACCGCTATGTATTCATGACTCCAACCGGTGTGAATGCCCTTGTAGCATCTCTTGTCGCTATTAATCATGATTATGGTGCAGTCGCTACTATCACCGAAGGAAATGTTCTTCGTGTTGCAGGTTTCGACATCATTGAAACTCCGCATCTTACCATGGGCGGTGCAGAAAAGAATGAAGGTGTTATTCAGGGCGATGGTCATGTATTCCCTGCTGAATACAAAGACAAGACTGTCTTTATCGCAATGCATCGTACTGCTGTTGGTACCGTGAAACTGAAAGACCTTGCTCTTGAACGTGCACGGCGAGCTGAATACCAGTCTGACATGCTTGTAGCTTCTTATGCTATGGGACATGGTGGTCTGCGTCCAGAAGCAGCATTCATGGGCACCATCGAAGCGTCTGTATAATTGACAGACAATAAAGAGAATCCTTAATTGGGTTCTCTTTCTTGGGGAGTGCAGATTTGCTAACATTGTTCGTTAATTGGTTTGATTCCAATGCTCCCCATATCTTCCTTCCTTTCTATACAGGTTATAAGACACAGCCTCCTTCCGTAAAAATAAATGTGTCTTATAACCACCATGGGGGATAGAGGGGAAATCCTCTGTCTCCCTGTTTAATTTTCTAAACTAATCAAATTTTAATATATGGAGATATAAAATGACTATTACACCATTAACAGAACTGGAAGCAGTTAATGAAATTCTAGCCAGTATTGGTGAAGCTCCAGTAAATACTATTGAGAATTCACAGAATGTTGATGTGATTAATGCTCTTAGGATTCTTAGAAATGTAAATAGACAGATTCAGAGTAAAGGGTGGACATTTAATAAGATTAGCTCTTACACACTGAATCCAGATGTGAAGACACACAAGATTAAGTGGCTCTCTAATATTCTTTATATTGTAGGTACAGACAATACACACTACACAAAGAAGGGAGAGTATGTCTTTGATTTTGATAATCAGACAAGCAATTTTGAAAACAGCATTACAGTAAACATTATCTTCTTGGTAGACTTTGCAGATATGCCAGACCCTATGAGAAACTATGTAGCGGCTAAGGCGGCAAGAGCTTTTCAGACAAGGTATTTAGGTGATAGTTCTTTAGGTGAAGAGTTACTGGAAGATGAAAGAGAAGCATGGGCAGCTCTGATGGAGTATGAACTTGATTCTAATAACTTCAATATGTTTGATGTAACAGGTGTGTCTGAAATCACCGATAGAGGTAATTAATTATGGCTAATAACTTATACAGTCAGACAATAAAAAACATTGTCTCTGGTATCAGCCAACAGCCTGCTATTCTTAGATTACCAGAACAGCTTGAAGAACAGGTCAATGGGTACAGTACAGAAGTAGGTGGTTTACAGAAAAGACCTCCTACTCTTCATGTAAAGAATTTATTCACTGTTACTGATTCTGATTATTCTCCTCTTGTCCATGTAGTCAAGAGAGATGAGAATGAAAAATACATCATGATTTTTGATGGTAATGGTGGAGTAAAGATTTATGATGAGACAGGAAAAGAGTATACAGTAACTATTGACCCTAAATCTGCTCCATACATTACAGGTGTCAATCCCAGAAAGCAGTTAAAGGTAATTACTATTGCCGACTATACCTTTATAGTAAATACTACAAAGAAAGTAGCAATGACAGGTGCTAAATGGGATAGTGGAAGATGGAGTGGAAAACAGGGGGCTCTCTTTAATGTTAAGAGTGGACAGTATGGTAGAACATATTCGTGCATTATTAATGGAGAGACAATAGCTTCTTTTACTACTCCAGATGGTTCTAATGCTTCTGATTCTACTAAGATTGACGTAAACTACATTGCTACCCAACTTGCTAATACTGCTAAGGGAAAAGGGTGGACAGTAGAGAATGGGGATAGTTGGCTATATTGCACTAAAGCAGGTGTGTCTATCAACAGGGTTGAAATCCGTGATGGTTATAATGGCATGGCTATGTTTGCTATTTATAAGGCAGTACAGAATTTCAATAACCTCCCACATTCAGCCCCAGATGGATTTACAGTACAGGTAAAGGGTGCAACGAATGTAGCTGATGATTACTATGTCCGTTATGATGCAGACACTCAGTTATGGGAAGAATGTGCTAGACCAGAGACATCTACAACTATTGACCCTGCTACAATGCCACAGGCTCTTATTAGAAATGCAAACATGACATTCACTCTTAAACCTATTGATTGGGGTGTCAGAGATGCAGGTGATGAAGATTCTAACCCAGAACCTTCTTTCATTGGTAATACCTTGAATGATATCTTCTTCTACAGGAATAGACTTGGTTTGATTTCTGGTGAAAATGTCATTCTGTCTAGGAGTGCTTCTTTCTTTAATTTCTGGTTTGATTCAGTTGTTGATGTACAGGATACAGACCCTATTGACGTTGCAGTATCCCATAATACAGTTTCTATTCTTTATCATGCTGTACCTTTTGATGAAGAATTACTACTGTTTTCTAATGACACACAGTTTGTCTTAAGAGCAGATGGTGTCTTGTCCCCTAAGAACTGCTCTGTATCAGAAGTAACAGAGTTCGCTTGTAATCCTTTTGTTCGTCCAGTTGGGGCAGGAAGAAGAGTTTATTTCCCTACAGAACGCTCTGAATTTACTACAATCAAAGAGTACTTTACTGTAGAAGACACAACTAATTTGAAAGATGCACAGGACGTAACGTCTCATGTTCCATCTTTCATTCCTAATGGTGTCTATAAAATTATTTCTTCTAACACTGAAAATGTCTTGGCTTTCTTTACAAAAGGGAACGAACATAGACTTTATATTTACAAATACCTGTTTGTAGACAATAGCAGATTACAGTCTTCTTGGTCTTATTGGGAATTTAATGATGCCCGTATCCTTGGTGGTGGATTTATTAATTCTGATTTGTACTTAATCATTGCAAGAGGAAAGACAATTACTCTTGAATCCATCTCCTTTACTTACAACACAGAGGACTATGAAGGGTATGAACCTTATCGTGTCTTCATGGATAGAAAGGTTGTCCTCCCTGCTTGTAAGAGTGAAGACTATGATGATGTAAATGGTACAACTAAGATTGATATGAAAGCCGTATATGGAGACACACTTTCTTCTACAGCTACATATGGTCTTGTAGATGCTAAGGGATTCTTTAGAAAGTGGAAAGTCTCTGAAATGAAAGATGGGCGGTATGTCTTCTTACAGGGTAACTTTGTAGGACAGAGACTTGTAGAAGGAGAACTTTATAAATTTAAAGCTAAGTTTTCAGAAGTCATGATTCGTAAGACTGATGATAATGGGGGTAGTACAGCTTATACAGAGGGACGTTTACAGTTAAGGAATTTCTGGGTAAACTATGAAAACTCTGGATACATAAAGGCTGTTGTGGAGTGTTTTGATAAGAATACATATGAGTATGAAATGACAGCAAGGCTATTAGGAAGTGGTAGGAATAAGATTGGATTGACAGCATTAGAGACAGGACAGTTTAAATTCCCTGTTCAGTCTTTATCTAAGAATTGCTCTATTAGTGTGGAGACAGAGCTTCCTATGCCTATCGCTTTGATTGGTGCAGGTTGGGAAGGTGTTTATTATAAACGAGCTACTAGAGTGTAATCATAAGAATGGTTGGACAATTAAAGCCATTGGTACAAGTGAGATTTGGAGTATTTGTAATTCCTTAAGAGAAGAGGACAAAAGGGAGATTGTTAAAGTAGGAGACAAACGCACTTTTGATGGGTGTGTCTTTGATTTGATTATGCACTACAATCACCCTATTTATAAGATTATGCATAACGGGGAAACCATTGGGATTGGTGGTATTTGTAAATCTTATGATAAACAGAAAGGTATTATCTGGTTGTGCTTTACTAAAGATTATGAAAAGCATAAACTTAGTTTCCTCTTATTCTCTAAGAGGTTTAAAGACAAACTGATTAAAGCATATGGCTGCTTGTCTAATGTTGTCTGGTTAGGAAATTTGTCTCATGTTGAATATCTGACATGGTTAGGAGCTAAATGGACACCATTGACAAAAGAGTTTGCAATTTTTGAATTAAAGTAGGTGGTGATTCTTTAGTAATGTGTTGGGCAGCAGCTACTACAATGCTTGTTGGACAGGTAGCAATGAAGGGTATGCAGATATACCAGAGAAATAAAGCTATGGCACAACAGGCTCAATCTCAAGCTACAGACAACATCTTTGAGATGAATAATAGCTTGATGAACTATGAACAGGAAAGACAAGATGCATATGATGAAGCAGTTAATTCTATCATGAAGACACAGCAGAATGCCTTACAGCTTAATTCACAGGTAGAAGCGGCAGTAGCAGAAGACTTTGTTGGAGGTGGTAGAACTGCTGACCAGATAACTAGAAGCTCCTATGCCGATACTGCTAGAAACATTGCATCAATTCAAGATAACTATAAACGAAAGAGTAATGAAATTGACCTTAATAAGTATGCAGTAACAAAGAGTACAGCTAGGACTAATAGTGCTCTGGCTAAATCTGCTAAACCAAATAGGTGGGCAGACATGCTTGAGCTTGGTTCTACAGCATTCTCTGCATACCAAACCGCACAGGATATTAAGTTAAAGAGAGATACAGGGGGGAAATATTAATTGGCAACAAAGACAGCGAATGCATTAGGGACAGAGGGACAGTTTGCCCCACAGCCTAAAGACGTCTACCAGAAACAATTAATTGTCCCCTCTGGTAAAACATCTCTTAGTGCTGATGAAACTAAAGCAGGAAGATTAGCCAGAGCTTTAGGAATTGCTTCTGATACATTAGGAAGAGCCGCAATGCCAGCAGAAGAAAGATGGATGAAATACGGCAAGTGGTATGCTGAAATGGCAGAGCGTGACCCTAAAAATGCAGACAAGGTTGTAGCTAGTTCACAGCAGATGTTAGCTAATGTAGGGCTTGAAAAGTATGTAGACAATCCCTACGCTATTGCAGAACTTGATAGATATAGAGGACAGAACGCTCTTAGAGACATTCATAACAGGTATCAAGATGATGTAGTGTCTAAAGAAGGGGTGTGTCTTACTGCTGACGAAGAAGCAAAGCGTTGGCAGAACTATGTACAGGAGCATATTAAAGAATACAACTATGCTCCTATGAATCAGAAAGCTACAGAAGATGCTAATGTTGATGGTACTACTGCTCCTAACTCTGCTTCTGAATTGGGAGTATTGAAGCCTGTATCTGGCTTTAGAGGTTCTCCTACAGACAACTTCTTTAATGATGGTTTCTATGAGAACTATCCAACATATTCACAGAACGTAGTTAATGCACAGAGAGAAGAAGCGGCAAACAATAGAGATGCTTTGAGGAGTGCAGGATTTACCGCTAATCTTTCTGCTCTTTCTAGTCCAGAATATTTGTCTAGTCATAAGGTAGAGGATTTCCAGAATGACTTAAAAGGGGCTTGTATGTCCGCTCTTACTTCTGGTATGCAGATTAGAAAGATGGTTCCTATCTTAGCTAAGTTTGCAGATGAAGTTGTGTCTAATCATGGTAGTGCAGATTTAGAGAAGATGTTTGATACAGAAGTCTATGCTGACGGAGACCAGAAGTCATGGAAACTGAAAGACCTTCTTCCTTATGAAACTTATCATGGGGCAGCTCTTAAGATGGACTTGGCATTAAGAGAAAAAGATGCTTCTGATATGATAGACAAACTTTCCAATTCAAAGTCTCTTGAGGAATTTGATAGTATCCTTGAAGATACGAAGACAAACAATCCTCATATGTATACTTCTCTTGCCCAGTCTTATAATCTCAATAATATGAGACAGGCTAAGAAAGATGAAATTGAAAGAGAACAATACAGAATGTCTAGGGGAGGAAGTGGAGCTACTGGTTCTGCTATTTCTGGAACTATGGACAGTGTGTCTAATGCTAATGGTATGAGATGGTTAGCAGATGCAGTAGCAGGAAAATCTTATTCTGGTGTTACTGGTTCTCCTATCACTTCTGGATTTAAAGTTACATATATGGATAGTAAGGGGAATGTTAAACAAAGAAATGCTACAGATGATGACTACAATGCTCTTGGTGGTCAGTTCATGTCTGATATTGTACAGAAGGTAGACAATGGACAGATTACCTTGGAAGATGCAGTCAATCAGCAGATGTCTTTATTCTCTATTCCACAGATGCACAAATTTAGAGATAGTTATAGACAGTCTTTAAATAGCACTCTCTTACAGTCTAAGGCTATTGATTGGGATAACCTTGACTATAGTAATAATAATGTAAGAAATGTACAGTTGGCTCTTGACATGTACAGGGCTAATAGAGGTATGGCACGGCTTGTCTTAGGGAATGAACTGTTTGGTAAAATCTCTGGGATTGCTACTTTGTTCGACAATGCCAATAATACTATTTATCATGATTCTGCTACTGAATATCCAGATGGATTGAAGGAAGCGATGAAGAATTATGGAAATACTGCATTATACCTGTCTGAACATGGTGATGAGGTAGACAAACGGTATTGGAGTGCTACAGGGGATTATAGAAACCTTGGCATGAACATTGAAGCCGTTGATGATGATAGGGATTCTTCTTATGCATCTGGTATTAATTACATGGACGTAGACTGGCTTAAAGACAATATCTATGCTACTGCGAGTATTCTGATTGCAGGAGGTATGTCTGGTGAACAGGCTATTTCTGCTGCGGAAGACAAAGTTAAAGATGGTGTCTGTTCTTATAATGGGGTTGTCTTCCCTAAAGATGTTACTTTAGGTGTAAATGAAGATTCTACATGGAAACTTAAAGGATTCAGTTGGGGATTGAGAGCATTAAGGGACGAGAATTCCGATAGTAGTACAGGCTATGTGTCTTCTTTTAATTATGATGATACTACAAACTCTTTTGTATTCACTACAGGCAGTGGAGACACTAAATCTTATACCATTGCAGAAGTAACTGCTAGAGCGAATGAGGAGATTGATAATAGAATTAAAGAAGAACAGGATTCTTATAAAGCTAAACAGGTAGTGAATGCCAAAGGATATGATACTACAGACGCCGAAAATTATGACGCAGACACATATGCTGATACGAATGACTACAGTAAAGACGAAGAGACTGGCACATTGCTTGATAAATATTTCTAAATAAAAAGGATGTGAGAAGCTATGGACGTTGTTGATGCTTTTCTTCAAGCTGTCACAGGAAATGAATCTGGTGGTGATTATGATGTTGTAAATAGAATTGGAGCCAGAGGACGATACCAGTTTATTCAAAGTACATATAATGAATGGGCAGATGACCCAGATGATTGGTCTCCAGAAGCACAGGATAGAGCCGCTAGAAAGATGGCTACTTATCTGATTAATAATTATGGATTTAGGGGAGCCTTTGAAGCATGGATGGGTGGAGAAGGTGGAATAGGACATGAAGATTGGTCAGATGGAAATACAACTATTGGTGAATATGCTGATAATGGCATGAGACAGATGGAAGAGATTCTGGCTAATAATGGAGAGAACCCTATTGATATTCTTGGTTCTGCTCCAGTAGACAGTAACTTTCATAGTCGTGTTGACCATGAAATGATGTCTGACACACCAGAACCGCCACCAGAAAGAGACCCCTTTACTAGGTTCATTGAATCTGCTCAAGATGCTCTCCTTGATAGTGGTGTAACTTCTTCCCTTAGATACCTTTGGTCAGAAGTCAATCCAACTGTTCGTGGTTCTTTGACTGTCCCCGGCTTTAACACTCCTTACTCTCCAACTGATGAAGACATAGATTATGTTAAGAAGTTACTTCCTAATGATGTAAATGCACAGAACTTTGTCTTAACTAGTGCAAAGTCTCAAGACCATATGTTTATGCTTGCTGCCATGAAGAAGCAGGACTATGACAGGACAATGAGACTTGCTCAAGATGCCCAGATGAACGGTATGAATGTTGCAGGGATTCTGGGTAGTCTTGTTGGTGGTATGTTAGACCCTGTTAATCTTGGGACTGTAGCTTTAAGTGGTGTTGGTACTGCAAGAGCCTTTGGTAAAGTGTTGTCTCGCTTAGGAACCAATGCACAAAAGTTGTCTGCTTTCTCTAAAATCAAAGCGGCACAGATGGCGGCTAATGCGGCTACTGGTGTGGCTATGATGGGGACAGACAGATTCCTTGCTAGTAACTTTGGTGGGTTTGATGCTAACTATCTCCAATACATGACACAGGCAGCTATTCTTGGTAATGCCTTTGATGCTATGAGAATGGTTAAAGGTGCTATTCCTCGCTCTAAGGCACTACAGAGGACAATGGTAGCTTTAGACAAAATGGAGAATAACACAATAGCAGGAGCACTTGATTTGGTTCCTGCTAACTCTCTTAAACAGGACATTAAAAGAGAATTAAATTCTTTGTCTTCTAAAACAAGAGAAATTGATGTTCCCTCTATCAAAGACAAAAAGGTAGAGGGTACTGACCTTCCAACTACGAAGATAGAAGTAGACAATCATGAAGCCTTTAGACGTAAAGTTGGTATGACTAAACTTGAGATGGAAGACCTTGGCTTGTCTACTCCTACTGATAAGGAAGCCAAAGTAAGACATCTCACACTACAGCAGAGAGAAGCATTAGATGCTAAACGGACAAAGTATGTCTTAACAGAAAGACAGGCTATTGACTTTGCTAATGCTCATGGGATTCCTATTACTAAAGGAACTAAGGCTTTCAATATTCCTGCTACTGGACAGACAGTTGTTATTGGTGACAGGATTAAGACAAAACAGCAGTTGAAGACAGCCCTGCTTGATGCTCATACTCAAAGTGTAGGAATGAAAGAAGTCATTGGTGAAGAAGCCTATAATCGTATTTTGTCTAATCCATTGAATAAAGAAGTAAGAACAAACCTCTACGATTTACTGGAAGACAAGCATTGGAATACCAGTGACCCTATTGTACAGCAGATATTGAAATATACTAGAGGAAATATTAAAGCTCTTAGGGGAGAGAATAGGACTAATGTAAGTGACAAGACCCTTATGAAATGGGTTAAGTGGATTTCTCAAGAACAGAAATATAGAGACACACCTATTAGGGTATCTAAAGATGGAAATCTCTATATGTATGATACTAAATTTGATAAAGACAATCCTGCTAATCTTGCTACAGAAGAAAAGTGGGTGTCTGACCAAAAAGAAGTAGATAAGAAAATGCAGTCTTCCTTACCCTCCTTTATGCCTAAGAGTATGGGGAGATTCTTGGAAGCTAGTCCTCTTTTCCAGACAGTATATGGTGTACTTGGCAGCTCTAAACTGAAATTAGTAAGAGATATGACAAATCGTGTCTTCCTCCCAACTAGAGGTAGACAGTCTGATTTAGGAGACACCATGTCTGTCGTTGCTGAAAGAAATAAAAGGTATTTGCAGGACAGAGTGAGACCTTTTCAGCATGAATACCTTGATGCAAGAAATGAGTGGATGTCTTCTCACAGGCACTATAACTTTCAAGAACAGCATAGATTCTTCTTTGATTCAGAAGTACAGAAATGCTATAACGCTAAGTATGCAGGAAATACAAAAGGGCTGTCTCCAGAAGAATTACAGTTTGACCCTGCTATAGAGAAAGCTGCTGACACAATGTGGAAAATGAGACAAACTTGTATTGATATCATGAAAGAAGACCCCTATGCTCATGGGGGGTTAAAAGGACTTAAGAGCTATCTGGACAAAGATTATCAAGTCTTGGACAATGAGTTTACTCGAAAGGTAGACAGAGAAGCCCTTACACGTCTGATTAATTCTATGGGTAATGATACTGACAAACTGATTGAGAAGCTAGATGAATATGCACATATAGCTGTCAAGAAAGATATTGTCAAGAAACAGATGGAGCTTGAAGCAGAAAGAAACTTTAAGAAAGAGCACCAGAAATGGGAAGAAGCAAACGCAGGAAAGAATAAAGAAGACATTCCTCCAGAGCCTAAACTTAAAGAAATCACTGACGATATGGTTGAAGAAGAAGTAGATAAGCGTTGTAAGGAATGGGCTTTAGGCACAGTAGACCAGAGTGAATCCTTGGCTTGCTTTAATCATACTGGCACCCATACTGGAGACAATATCCCTGCTTTCATGAGACGTAGACTTCCTATGGATACTACCACCAGAATGCCTTTGACTTTAAGAGATGGAAGCACCATTGATTTTAGTTTTGACAAATTCTTAAGGGATAAAAATACAGACAGAATCATGTCTTCTTATATAGACAGGGTATGTGGTGAAGTCGCTATGTATGATTCTCTGGGTGACTGGAGAGCAGATGGTATCTTGGATAAGATTGAACAACAGCTACAGCACGGAGTGTCACAGGGCTTTATTTCTAAGACAACAGCTCAAAGAGAAAAGAAAGCTATTATTGAGGGCTTTTCCAGAATCTTGTCTACTAATTTGGATTCTGAACCACATACTTTCATGGACGCAGTATCACAGCTTTTAAGAACTAAGTCTTATGCAGATGTAGGGGGACAGATGTTCCTTGCACAGTTAGGGGAATATGGTTCTGCTATGGCTTATTGTGGTAATAGAGTTCTGTTTGATAATATTCCAATCCTTAAAAATATCAGAAGAGCAATGATGTCTGGTGAAGAAAAGAAACTAGAAGACATTGCTAAGATGATGCAGGAACATACGTGGGGAAGTGCAGTAGAAGCTAGAGTATGGGATAGAAACGCAAGCTATGAATCTCGGTCATTTAGAGACGCTATGGGTTATTCCAGTGTGATTGCTAAGAGACTTGATAAGCTGAATAGTCTTGAAAAAATCTTCTCTAATGTAACTTCTACATTGAATCAGCTTCCTAAACTTACAGACGCAATGATTAAACAGACAAGGGTGTCTGGTATCATTGATTCCATTAAGTGGGCACACAATGAGAAATTTGGATTTAGTAGACAGCCTTTTAGTGATTTCTTCTTAAAAGCTGCTAATGTTAAGAATGTAGACGCTCTTAAGAAAGACATTATTAAATACATTGGTAATGATAAAGCAGATGTGTCTATGCTTGATAAATGGAGAAAAGAAAATCCGCAGACATACTTTGAATGGAGAAATCTGATGGATAACTATAGTAACAGGGGTATTCAGCAGATGTCAGTTGGGAATACTCCGTTGCTAAAGGAAAAGAACTGGTTTACTAAATTGCTTTTCCAGTTTAAAGACTTCTCCTTTAGAGCTATCAATGACCAGACACTAAGAGTTTTATCTTCAAGACAGTGTGATGATGCTCTTGCTGCTATGTATGCTATGGGGACAAACTTAGCTTCTTACATGGGACTTGTCTATCTTCGTGCATATGCTAAATATCCCAGTGACCCTAAAGGTAGACAGGAATACCTTAACAGGAATTTCACAGCAAACAGATTAGCATGGGCGGCTTTCTCAAGAGGTGCTATTACTGGCTCCCTCCCTTCTTTTGGTTCTGATATTTATGAAATTCTGACTGGCACTCCTATGATGAGAACTACAGTAAATAATAGTTATAATCCAAGGAATGACAAAGGAATTGGAAGTGCTTCTGATGTTGCAGGTAGAATGATTAAGCAGATGCCAGCTATGTCTTCTGGGTTAGACCCTATGTTTGCAGGTGTAACGTCTATATCTCATATTCTTAATGATGAGGGGTTGTCTAAAGAAGACATTGCAGGGGTTATGAAGACACTCCCGTTTAATGGATTCTGGGGCATGACACTTCTTAATTCTGAAATTAATGATATTACAGAAGCAAAGTCTAGGAAGGAGCTTAAGAAACAGAAGGATAAAACTAATACAAGACAAAGCTCTAGCAACACTGATTCTAACAATCCTCTTGCTAATCTTATGAATGTGAAATAACAATAAAGGAGAAATATATTGGCTAAAGAAAGAAAAGCGTCTGTTATTTATGAAGGTAATGGAACACAACAGACCTTTTCTTTTCCCTTTGATTATCTTAGAAAGGCTTTTGTAAAAGCTGAAATCATTGATTCTGATATTACAGAGCTTGAACAGGGGAAAGATTATTCCATTACTGATAAAGAACTTACCTTAAATAGTGGTGTGTCTGTAGCAACGGGTAAGCTGCTTAAAATTTATAGAGAAACTACTACAGACCCTCTTGTAGAATGGCAAGATGCGTCTGTTCTTCGTTCTGCTGACCTCTCATTACAGGAAGTTCAGCTCTTGCACCTTGCAGAAGAAACGGCAGACAAAGTATTTGATTCTGGTATGTCTACTGCCCCAACTAATACTAATGTGTGGGACGGACAGTATAAGCGAATCACTAACCTTCTTGACCCACAGGAAGATGGGGACGCAGTTACTTTAAGATATGTAAATGACAAACAGCATGGGCTTATTGCAGCTCTTAAGAACGAAGGTGCTAACCAGAATGCAAGTATTGTGTCTACTGGTGATAGTCAGAACACCCGGCTTACTACTACAGGCAATGCACAGAACACACGACTGATTACCACGGGAGATACACAGAATAGTAGACTGACTAATACTGGTGATAACTATGTGGCTACTATGACTACTTTGAAAGACACAGCTACTACACAGGCTACTAATGCAAGTAATAGTGCTACTAGTGCTTCCTCTTCTGCTTCTACTGCTACTACTAAAGCTAATGAAGCAAAGAATAGTGCTACTAGTGCGTCTTCTTCTGCTTCTACTGCTACTACGAAAGCTACAGAAGCTAGTAACAATGCAGAATTAGCTAAGAAGTGGGCTATGTCTGATTCTAGTCCAGATGGTGTGTCTGGCAATAAGTCTTCTAAAACATGGGCGAATGAAGCTAAAAACAGTGCTACCAGTGCTTCTTCTTCTGCTTCTACTGCTACTACTAAGGCTAATGAAGCTAGTAATAGTGCTAGTGCGGCGGCTAAGAGTGCAGAAAACGCAAAGACATGGGATCCTTCTTCATACTATAATAAGACAGAAGTAGACAATAAGATTTCTACAGCTAATGCAGTCGAAGTAATTTCAGCGACTGTAAATCATAATTATGCTTATTATGTTACAGCTATAAAAAGTGGACATATTGTTCAAGTACGCTTTTATATCAGCAAGACACAAGGAGATGTAGGTGGAGCGGATTCTCCTGTGATTGCTAGTGGATTACCTCCTAGTGTCGCCGACACGATATTTACCGTTCCAATTCCTTCTTCTTCTGGTACTGCTCTTCGCTTCATTATCACCACAGCAGGTGAGTTAAGAGAACAGTGGAGTACACCATACACCACTTCTTCGGGGCATGAGTGCGAAAGCACAGTAACATATATTTGTCAGTAGAAGGGCAGGTGACTAACTATGGATACCCTTGATAACATTGTTCAATAGAAAGGAGATACACATCATAGAACTAACACTATTTCTAGCAGGGCTTATTGCTACTGCTACTGCATGGATAATCAAAGAGTTTATTTTTCGTCCATTGCAGGAACAACTTTATAGGTCAGAAAAGGGAATTAAAGAGCTATCCTTTAATATCAAAGAGCTGACAGAATGTATAACAGACATGAAAGTCTCCATAACAAGAGTTTCTATGGAGCTTGAAGAGGTAAAACATCGTGTGGACAAAATTGAAGACACACCTCGTAAATCTGCCTAAACGATTCTTAGGGAAGCCCTCTAAACGTATTATGCGATGGATACTATGGTACATATTAATTATCATAGTATCCACGTTTTTTTATTTGGTGGGTTGGTGCATGGAGTGGTGGTTGACAGGAAAGCCAGACTTACAGGAACTTAGAGCCTTCCTTCATGAAATTGTGTCTTCCCCATGGATAGCTATGTTGGGATTCATAGGGCAGATGTTCGTAGACAAGAACAACAATAGAATCCCAGACATATTGGAGAAAGACACCCCTCCACCTAGACCACCTACTATAGAAAGGAGATAATTTATGGACTATCAGAAAATTGCAAGAAAAATCGTTTTGAACTATGCAAACGAACACATTGATAAAACGGATAATGTACAGATTACATTAGACAATGTATTTATTGTTTGGTTCTGTAAGACTTTACAAAACTGGAAAGCACTGGTATCAACCACCTTACCAGACGGCATGTATTACGAAGTTACATATAATGGTGATAATAAAGAGATATATCTTGATGCATACAAGAAGTTTGAAAATCGGAAAATTGATGATTTGAAAGCCGAAAGAGTAGCAAATTAATCTATGAAAGGAGAAACAATAGCAACAATGACACCAGATGAGTTTATTTCAATGATTGGAGACACAGCAGGACAGGTATGTGCTGAATATAACCTTCCTGCTTCTGTCTGTATAGCACAGGCTATTCTTGAATCTGGTTGGGGTAAATATTGCATTGGGCAGTATAACTACTTTGGGAGAAAATGGAATGGTTGGGGTAACTATGTAAGACAGCAGACTACTGAATATTTGAACGGAGAATATATCACGATTTATGATAAGTTCCAGTCTTATAGTTCCCTCGAAGAAGCCATACAGGACTGGTGTGTCTTAATGAGGGAAGAGCCCTGTTATGCAGAAGCTCTTTCTGTTTGGGAAGACACATGGGACGTAGAGGAGTTTGTGAAGGCTATGGCCCCTGTATATGCTACTGACCCCGACTATGCAGATAAAATTATTAGCACTATCAATGCTAATGACTTGAAATCCTATGATGGGTGGAATGATTAAAGAATTATTATAAGCGAGAATGGTCTATAAGGGGCGTCTTAGAGAGTTCATGAGTAATTTGTCATGGATTCTCTTAGGACGCAACAGAACATGTTCTCGTGCAAATTTGAGTGATTTGAGGTGATTTAGTGTTTCAGATTGACCCAAAACTGTTAGACACTCTGGCTGAACAGGAAGTACAGTCTTTACTTGAATGTTTGTCAGACCCAGAGCTGCGACATGACCCCAGAATCCTTGAAAAAGTTAGAAAATTCTTAAAAGATAATGATTTGCTTGTCTCTCCTAAATGTAATGGAGTAGCTGATATTAAGAAGCAGATTGAAAGACAGCATATTCCTATCTTTGATGACTTTAAGGACGGTATTGATATTGATAGACATAAATGAATTTAAAAATGCTTATTGGACTGATGAACAGGTAAAAAAGGCTAAAGAAGATTTCAGAGTGTTTGTCTTTATCCTTTGGAAGAGCTTAGGACTTCCAGACCCCACACCTATCCAGTATGACATCGCAAAGAATCTTATGTACCCTATCAGCGATAGATTCATTATTGAAGGGTTCCGTGGTGTAGCTAAATCATATCTGACTTGTGCCTATACTGTATGGAGATTATGGAAAAATCCACAATTAAAGGTCTTGATTGTCTCTGCTTCTAAAGACAGGTCTGATGCAAACGCTGTCTTTGTTAGACGTATTATCAATCTGCTACCATTCTTAAAAGAGCTTGTTCCTCAAGATGGGCAGCGTAATACACAGAATCTTTTTGATGTAGGATTAGCTATTCCAGACATCTCTCCTTCTGTTAAGTCTGTAGGTATCACTGGTCAGATTACAGGTTCCCGTGCAGACATACTGGTAGCAGATGATATTGAAGTACCTAATAACTCTGGTACACAGGCTCAAAGAGACAAACTGGGGGAAGCTGTCAAGGAATTTGATGCTGTCTTGAAACCAGATGGACAAATTATCTATCTTGGTACTCCACAGAATGAGATGTCTTTGTACAATGAACTACAAAAACGTGGATATAAATGTAGGGTGTGGACTGTCAGATATCCAGAAGACAAGAAGCAGCTAGAGGATTATGGAGACACACTTGCTCCATTCATCTTAGATAACTGGGAAAAGCATAAGGGAGAACCTACTGACCCTAAACGATTCAATGAACAGGAAATTGCAGGGAGAGAGTTGTCTTATGGTAAAGCAGGCTTCGCTTTACAGTTTATGCTCAATACAAACCTCTCTGATGCTGAAAAGTATCCACTAAAGGTACAGGACTTGATTGTAGCTGACCTTGACATGAATGAAGCCAGTCTTAAGTGGTCTTGGACTTCTGACCCATCTAAACGTTTGAAAGATGTAGCGTCTGTAGCTCTTAAAGGAGATTTCTTCTATTCTCCTCTTATGCAGTCTCCAGAAACAGAAGAATACACTGGAACTGTTATGGCTATTGACCCTTCTGGTAGGGGGAAAGATGAGACAGCTTTTGCTATTATCAAATACCTTAATGGCTATTTGTTCCTTATGGAGACTGGTGGTTATCAGTCTGGGTACAGTGATACTACCTTAGAGACATTAGCAAATAAAGCTAAGTTCTGGAAAGTCAATACAGTTGTCTATGAATCCAACTTTGGTGATGGTATGTTTGGTAAACTCTTAGCTCCTGTCTTTACCAGAATCTATCCGTGTGCTCTTGAAGAAGTTAGAAGTAAGGCACAGAAGGAACAACGAATCATAGACACACTGGAGCCTGTAATGATGAGACACAAACTGATTGTCAATAAGAGTGTTGTCTTAAATGATTACAAAGTCTATGAACGTGACCCTAATTATTCTTTAATCTATCAAATGACCAGACTGACCAATGTAAGAGGAGCCTTGGCACATGACGATAGATTAGATGCTCTTGAAATGGCAATAGAGTACTTTGCCAACTGTATGGATAGAGATTACCAGACAGGCATGGAAGAGCGTATGGACGAATTATTAGACAGATGGAGTGACCCAGACAGAGGTATCTTCTATATTGAGGAGATGCATAATAACGCACCACAGACACCAGTGGGAAGACATGATTACAGTATAGTTAAGTTAGCTATGCTGAAAGATTTAAATACAGCCGAAAAAATAAAGTATAAATAGACATAACATTTAGCTAATTGTCACACTATTATACAAAAGTGCTAATTGTCACACTATTAGAAGAAGAGAGGAGAAAAGTATATATGTATCATACATGACCATTCCATGGTTGGTATATGGGAATGTTATGTGGATAGATATATGCACTCCTATGTGTATGTTATGAGAGACTATTAACTACTATACTTAAGTATATCTTTATTGTTCTTGTTACAACTACTACTAAAGATATACTTAAGATAGTTCTTTAGTAGTAGTTGTAATAGTCCTACTATAGATAAATATTTAAGTAGATTAAAAGAACATTAAAGGAGATACTAAAGATGAATAGTAATAGTGTTCCTTTCAAAGATAAATACTTAAGTATAATTATTAAAATTGTATTAATTTTAATTCTCTTAAGTACAATCATTGTTGGTTGTTATTTAAGTTACCATAAAGGTTATACTAAAGGTTTATCTGAAAGTCGTAGTTGTAATAGTCCCTCCATAGACAATCCTTTACTTTCCACTGATATTGGTATAAAATGGAAAGACAAAGCTACTGATAATGATTTGGTTTTAAATAACCATTACAAAGCTACTATAGATGGACAAGAAGTCATTATTCCTGTAGCACCCAAGAAGATTAAAACTCCATTAGAATCTTCATCTCCCTCTAATGTAACCACCACTGTTGACCAGACACTCGATTTGACCCCATTGTATAAAGACTATGAGAAAAAGAGGAAATGGGAGATTGGAACTGGTGTAGGCGGTGTGTCTGGCGAATGGTATATTCCAATCCAGATACAGAGGAACTTTAACAAAGACAAAGCATTAGAGGTACAGCTCAATGTGTCTCCAGAAAAGAAAGGTGTGTCTGGAGCACAAGTGACATACAAGGTCAGAATTTAGTTACCTTGGGTAAGTAATATTTTAGTAGCATAGTAGTAGTCAAATATTAAGAAAAACCAGATATTGTCGTGCATTGTCTATTTGATATATATTTTATCTCATACTAGAGATAGTAGTATAATAGTGAGACAATTACAATATCTGGTATATTCTTAGTGATTTTCCTTAGTATTTCTTAGTTAGTAGTAGCATTTAGTAGCTTGTCTATCACATCACCTGCTTCCTTGTCTTGCTTAGGTAATGCATGTGTATACCTGTTCAGAGTAATGACAACAGAAGAATGACCTAACCTTGAAGACACAGTTTTGATATTTACTCCTGCCATTATCAACCATGTGGCATGGGTATGTCTTAAGTCATGAAATCTGACATGCTTAGTGATATGTGCTCTCTTGAGTGTCTGGTTAAGAGCTTTGGTGATTGTAGTGGCTGCTAAAGGTTCAGTGTGTCTTTCATTAGAGGAGAAGACAAAGTTATCTTCATCATCGTGGTCTTGATTTAACAACTCCTGTATAAGCTCCTCTGGGACGTGAATTGTTCTAATAGAGCTGCTTGTCTTCGTAGTTGTGACAAGCCGTGCCGCTCCTCGGGTATCAGACATGCTCTTTGATACCTTGATTGTGTTAGTATCTAGGTCTTTGAATTGAAGAGCTCTTAATTCTCCTTTTCTCATACCTGTCTCAAGAGCTGTCTTAAATAACAGGTATTCCCACTCTTTACTTGTACTAGACAACAAGGTTCTTGCTTCCTCTTGCGTAAGTATCTGCATCTCTGGGGTATGAGGTGTGTCTTTAACCTTTCTGGGTGTCATGCAGTCTTTAATGATGTTCTCTGTTATCAGCTTCTCTTTCCTTGCTTCCTCAAAGACAGAGATTAATAGTGTCTTGAACATCTTTACATAAGAGACTGAATACTCCTGTAAGAGATTCATAAGGATTGTGTTGATTTGAGAAACTTGTATGTCTTTGATAAGGGTGTTGTCTATTGATTCAGTGTGCTTAAGCATAGTCTTGTACATGACAAAGGATTGTGGTTTAAGTTGTATTTCCTTCATAGTAAACCACCTGTCTTTGTACATACCCAGTGTAATAGGGGCTGTAGCCGGGTTGATTGCTCCTGTAGACACCTTGTATTTGTAGGCAAGAAGTTTCTCTTGTACTTCTTTCCTTGTCTTTCCTGTAAAGGTCTTTGTGTGTCTTACCATTTTCTTGGTGATGGGGTTCACTTCATATCCTGTAGTGATTATCCCTTTGTAGTCACCATTAGGAAGTTGTGTTATACTGCCCATTCCTCTTGGTGCTCTTTTCTTGGTTTGTCTCTTGTTAGTCACAATGTATACCACCTTTCCAAAAAATTGTAAAAAATGTGAAACGTCAATTCAAATTGAGGTGCAGCGGATTTTCCCCCGTACCCCCTTAAATATATGATATCATTTTATTTACTTTCGCGCAAATAGCGTGTGCGTGCGGATTCTGATACCTATACAATTACTAGATGCTACATCGACGTTTATCTATATGTTCTGGGCAGCAGACACATTAAGGAAACATGAGAAGTCTAATAAATCTCTAACGAAAAAGCACTGGACTTCTCTATTGCATTGTGCTATGATTGAGTTGTCAAGAGATGTGACCAACTGGGCACACAACGATTCACAAGAAAGTTGAAAAAAGTACTTGACAAGATGATTGAAACGTGGTAACATGTAGTCAACAGTTAAGATTACAACTGAATACACTCAATGATTCCAAAAAATTTCCTAAAAAATGGATCAATATTGAGAAGACTGGACAACTTCTACAGGGAAAGTGCGGTTCCTCGAAACTTTAAAGCGTCCCAAAGTAGAAGAGTAAAAAGCATAAGGACTTCTCAAGAGATTCAAAAAAGGGCTTGACAGAATCAAGAAAGCGTGGTAAGATGTAGTCACAAGGTAAGTCAAGAGTCTTGAAAAAATGTACTTGACAACACGGTGAAAATGTGATGACATAAAGTCACCATCAAGGATTACAAGCCCAGTCAAGGAACTTGAAAAAAGTACTTGACAAAAGCAAAAAAATGTGGTAACATGTAGTCAACATCAAGGAGGTACTAAAATGAAAGGAATTATATTACTGAATATCGGAATTATAGTATTAGGAGTGGGTGATTCTTTGAATAATCCCGATATCATCGGACTGGGAATTAGTATCATGCTTCTGGGCTTACTGGCTACTATGGTATGTATGGCAATAGAAGAAAAAGAATTCAATGACTTTCTTAATAAATTATCATAACTAATAACAGTAGTCACAAAAGTGAACAAGTCGAAACAAGGGACTAGTAATCCCTTGTCTACAGATGGGCGGCTCCCTCTGTACTGATGATGACAAGCCATAGTGACTAGAAAGGAAGGACTATTATGGATAGGATTTCAGATGCTTTCAGAGCAGTTAAGCTCGCAGGGCACTTCTCCACCCATGCACAGGTGATGAAACAGGAATGGAGATATGTGTCTTCTGTTAAGACATATCACTATACTGAATACCGTCTCAAGTCTTACAATACAGAAGTGGCACGCATTGTATTCAAAGATGGGGAGATGATAGGGGTACAGGTGTATGGTTTGTACTCTTCTAGTACACGCAGGCACTTAAGATGGTTCTTTGACCACTTCATGCTTAACATTCCTATGGACGCTATCAAGGTGGCAGCAGGGAATGACACAAGTAGAATCACCTTTTGGGACGGAGCAGTATTTGTCCTTGATACTGTAGGTAGAACGCTTTGGGCGGACTGCTACCCTATGGACGATAAGAAAAGGCGAAAAGCAGTCAAGGAAGCAGTACAGGCAATGAAAGAGAAAGGCACATGGAATAATTACTGCTTTGCCGACTACATCGGTCGGGAACTGTAATAAGTAATAGTCACAAGTGTGACAGAATGGAGGACTATCATGGAAATTATCAGAGAAGTAAACGATTTCTGGGCATTGAAAGACATGGTTTGGTCTGGGGCAGTAGACACCCTTGACGATATTGAACGGGCAGGGAAAGAGAACGAATTCATGGACTTCCTTGAGGAGACGTTTGCATGTGGCAACGTACCAACGGAAACCGATGTCAACGATTTCCTTTGGTTTGAAAGAGAATATATTTACGACTTCCTTGGGCTCGATAAGAACGGGGAGCTAAAAAAAGAAGACGATGAGGAGGAGGAGGAGGAAGAAGACTAGCATAGTCGAAACAAGGGACTAGTAATCCCTTGTCTACAGTGGAATGGCTATCCCTGTACTGATGAGACAAGCCATAAGTAGAAAAAAAGGAAGGGTCAACATGTTTGAAAAGATTAGCAGGGCACAGTTTATTAGGGACAATGAAGGGAAGACAGTTTCTCTTGTCCTTGCAGGGATTTTAAGCGAAAAGCAGATGAACCGTGTCATGGGAGCATGGGGGAAGGGGACACATCTTCCACCAAAGACCACCAACAATAGATATAAAGGAGTATTTCACAAGTATAGCAAGGGCTTCTATAGGAAAGGAGAAGACAAGGAAAAGAGCTACTACTTTTTTGAAACAGGTAGCTATGTAGTAAGCACTGGCAACATCTACCTTATCATTAGACCACTGGGGGAAGATTATCAAGTAATGGGTTACAGGAGGGAGGACTAATCATGCAGAAAATGCGAATTTTAGTAGTCGGCAATGATTTTCACAGGACTATCTACGGATATACCGACATGTCCGTAGAAGATGTCCACGCACACCTTAGGACACTCGATGCAGATGAATTGCGGACGGTGTGTGCAGCTATGGAGGTATTTGATGATATCGACATGGTGATTAATAACGTCAAGAACGGGTGCTATTACTTGACTGGCTCCGACGATTTAGTAGAAGAAGCAGAATATCTGCTTGTGAATGATGCTTATTGGGGAGATGAAGAAGAACCCGATATCACCGCACAGGAACTTGCGGAAGAAATCAAGTTTGATTCAACGTATCATGAAACATCTTTGGGAGTTTTAAAGACAGACTGATTAGCAAAAGGAGGAAAAAATCATGATGAATGTGTTGCAGGAAATTGACCTTGATATTTACGGGAAGGAGTATGCAATTTGTTGTGAAGACTGGGACGCAGTGAAATATAGTCTCTTCTTTGCTTCCCTTGCCCACATGCAGATTCACGATGAAAATGCTCTGTTTAAAGTTGCCCTGTATCTTGACTATGTAGACAATGATATCTGGGACGCCCTTGATGAAAATAAGAACAAGATTCTGCTGAAAAAGAATTGTACATGTATCAAGGACTTTATTGATGAAGTTTTGGGACTGAAAGATGGGACTGTTCCCGACTATATCGTAGACTACTTTGATTACGATTCAGTGTGGGACGATATGCAAGACGGGAATGGAGAGTTTGCAAGTTGGAAATCCTATCCTGTCTTGACAGATTGGGGATTCATTGCCCTCATTCCTAAACAGTAACAAGACAAGGGAGTGGGGAGACAACAATAAACAAGTGTGTCTCCCCACAAATTTTATAAACAAGACAAGAAAGGAAGATAATCATGGGTAAATTTGAAGACGAATGGAACGCACGGATTGAAGATGTGAAAGATAGAATGGCTTTTAGGCTGAAAGAGTATGGGTTTGAAGTAAATGAATCACACATCTACACAGTAAGAGAAGGGGACAGACTGGACGAGGTTGATGTAGACATTGTAGGGGAATTTACGGGACTGGATAAGTCTGCCATAGCTGCTTGTCTCAAGGATTATCCTTATAAAGATGTAGTCACGTTCATTCACAACATCACAAAGATTACAGTAGATACTGGAGAAATCAACGCTGTTAAAATCTTTGGCACTCCCATGAAAGAACCAACACTCATGTATGCATGGAGTGGACTGGATTTCTATGAGGTGTTTAAGGGAGATGAAGAAGAAAAAGAAATTAGGGAGCTCTTTAATGACTACACCACTATTCTTTCTGAAAAGCTGAACAACTGGGCAAAGAATATTCGCAAAGAATACTGCATTGAGGCTGAGAAAGAATACTGGAAACTGCAAGACGAATACTACACAAAAATGTGTAGGAATGGGAAGATTTTCGACTGACTATCTAATTGTCACAGTATTAGAAGAACAATTCAAAAGACACACTCTATACATGCAGGGTGTAGGGTGTGTCTAATTTTTTATCCCAAAGGAGAGACACAATTATGACTACGAACAAGCACACCATTGAAGATGAGATTCAGCTGGAAGCACAGTCGAAGCAGGAAGCTCGGGATAGACTGGAAGAAATCATGGCTAACAATGTCAATGAAGGCAATGCTACAGAGACAACACTTGGACGCCGTATGCTTGATTTCTCTTTCGACAACTTTGCAGATGCGGTCACACAGTTTGTAGAAAAGGAACTGGCACCAAAAAGAGGTGTACAGGCTACATATCATGATGTTGTAGTACGTATCAATGATATCTATGGTGGCAAAGTACAGGACGTTGTGTCTCTTTTTACCTTAACCACCTTGTCTGTCACAATGAATAGTGTTCTGTCTAAACACAACATTCTCAATGGAATTATTGGTGATGTAGCTAAAGAAATCGAAGATGAAGCACATCTGCAAGCATATGTACGGAGTAATCCCAGTAATCTTAAACAGTTTGAGACAGGGATTTCACGGAGAAGTGGGGAACATTACAGGAAGTACTATGCTTTCAACAAGGCAATGAAAGAGGAACAGTTTCCTTGGACACCCTTTGGCAAAGAAGTATCTCACAAACTTGCAGGAAAACTTATGGAAATGCTGCTGACAGAAACGGGACTGTTTGAATGCTTTGATTCTATCGAAGAAGGAAAGCAAGCCCCGACAAAAGTAGTCCCGACACAGAGATACATCGACATTTGGAACGCTAATGAGACAGTACTTCTTGAAAATGTTTTCCATTCCATTCCAATGATTGTGAAACCAGATGCATGGACTAGCTTTGAGGACGGCGGTTATTATGGTGAATTAAGACACCATTTCAAGCTTCTCCGTCTTCATGGTTACAAGTCAATCTTCTACTTTAACTATATGAAAAGATTGAAACAGGCTAATCTTTCTAAAGTATTCAAGGCTATCAACGCAGTGCAGGAGACACCATGGGTTATTAATCGTGAAGTGTTGTCTATTGTCCATGATGTAATTAAAAATGGGGGTGGCTATGGTGGTATTCCCCTCATGAACCCACTGCCCGAAATCCCTAGACTTGAAGGGGACTACACAGAAGAAGAATTGAAAGCCCATAAAAAGAAAATGTATAACAGGGTAAAAGCTGACCTGTCTCGGAAAGCTAAGGCTATGAGGTGTCTTTCTATGGTGTCTGTAGCAGATAAATTCAGCAAGTATGACTATATCTACTTCCCGTGCAACATGGATTTCAGAGGGCGTGTCTATCCAATTCCTACATTTTCGTTTCAAGGGGACGATTTGACAAAAGGCCTTCTGTTGATGCAGGACACACCGCCATGCACTGATGAGAAAGCAGAATTTTGGTTTAGGGTAGCAGGTTGTGAATTTTTTGGGAATGACAAGGTGTCTTTTGATGACCAGATTGTATGGACTAAAGACAATGAAGAAAACATCTTGTCTGTAGCTAATGACCCACTGGGCAAAGGTAAGGACTTTTGGGCAAATTCTGATTGTCCTATCGAATTTCTTGGGTGGTGTCTCGAATACAAGAAGATGCTTGATTATAAGAAAACACATAACAATTCTGTTATAGGTTGGACTTGTGGTGTCCCTGTAGCCTTTGATGGTACATGTTCTGGCTTACAACATTTCTCCGCAGCATTGAGAGATGAGATTGGTGGTCGGGCAGTAAACCTTATTAAGGGAGACAAACCTAGAGACATTTATGGTATCGTTGCAGAAAAAGTTAATGTCATGCTTAAAGATGATGCAGTAAACGGCACGGAAGACAAACAAGAGAAGAACAAAAAGGGCGAGCTTGTAATGAAATGGGGCACCAAAACTTTAGCACAACAGTGGCTTATGTATGGAGTTAATCGCAAGGTAACAAAAAGATGTGTCATGACCTTAGCCTATGGCTCAAAACAGTATGGATTTAAAGGACAGATTATAGAAGATACTTTAGAACCAGCTATACAGGAAGGCAGAGGAGACATGTTTACTGCTTCTAAATTCCAGTTAGCAACATATCTTGCCAAACTTATTTGGAAGTCAGTGACTAAAACTGTTGTTAAGGCAGTCGAAGGTATGAAATGGTTACAGGAGGTGTCTTCTATGGTGTGCGAGGAAGGAAAGCCTGTCATGTGGACAACACCGATGGGACTTCCAATTCAGCAGAACTACATGCAAGTAGAAGTACACACCTTTTGGATGCGTTTTCTCAATACCAAAAAGAGATTCTATGTTCCAGAGGAGACAGGGGAGATTGCAGGTAGGAAGCAGACACAGGGGATTGCCCCTAACTTTATCCACTCTATGGACGCTTCCCATTTACAGTGGAGCTTGAATATGGCAGTAGACAAGGGTATTCATCATTTTAGTATGATTCATGATTCCTACGCTACATGCCCCTCACAGGCAGACACACTGTTTCATACTGTCCGTGAAGCCTTTGTAGAGATGTACACTAAACATGATGTCTTGGCTGAATTTAGGGAAGACATGGAGCTGCTGATTTCAGAAGACAAACAGTTACCAGAACCACCAACAAAAGGGAGCCTGGACATTAAAGAAGTATTAGAAAGTCTGTATATGTTCCATTGATGAGTGGAGCTCTCCAATGTAATTTTAATGTTCCTATGTTACCATTGTCCTTTACAAAAAGTACGATAAACACTATAATAAGTATAGGAAAATGTGTCTACATGAAAAGGAGAAGATGAAAATGAACTATGATTTTTCTAATGTTAAGCCAATGTACCCTAAAGGTGGGAAGGACTTTTCATTAAGGGTTAGGATTGCAGAAGAAGACAAGGATAGGTTTTACAGGATTTGTGACGAAAGAGGAATGACACCATCAAAGGTATTAAGAATGTTGGTAAGTAATTGGTGCGACACTGTAGAGGGTAGAAAAGTCTAATTGTCACAGTATTAGGGAAAAGGTTAATTGTCACACTTTAAGAGGAGGAGGGTATTACTTAAGTATATCTTATAGATAATCTTATAGTAGTAATTGTAATAGTCATTATAAACTACTACTAATAGATATACTATAGATAAACTTTAGTAATAGTTGTTAATAGTAATATATAGTCCTACTTAAGATACATCTTATATGTATTCTTAAGTAGGACTTTTTTGTTTGTCTTTTATATACTATGACAACAATTCACTACAGGAAACTAATTGTCACACTTTAAGAAGAACATAAACAGGTGTGTCTTCCACCAACCATTAAGCGTTTGAGTGGGCACGGCACGGCACAAATTTAATTGTCACACTTTAAGAAGAAAGAAAACTGTTGTCTTGTCAAGGAGGAGCTAAGACATGAGGAAGAAGATGGATTTAGATGAACAGATTTTTTGGTTGATTTGTGCGTTTGTCATAGCATTGGGAATTGTTCTTGTTATTTCTATCATTATTGGTTTTATTCGATACATTGCACACACTTATGGAGTGATTGGTGTATTTGGAATTGGTTTAGTAGGATTGTTGACTTTTATTATTTGGCGTTACTTCGTTAATTCCCTATCAGATTAATTGTCACACTTTAAGAAGAAAAGGAGGTGTGTCTGCCATGTCTAAAGAACATGCAGGTATAGAAAAAGTAATGGAAGAAGTGTTGTCTCCCGATACGTTACGTAACCCAGATGTTACTAAAGTCTGTTGGAATTGTGGTAAAGAGTTTCACCCGTATAAAGGTTTTGAATTTACATCACATTTTTGTTGTTGTGAATGCAGCAATGAGTATTGTTATCATGAAGTAGAGAAAGGAGAATTTAAATGCAGGAATTGTGGGAAGGTGTATAAAGACGAAGAAAAGACACACGAATATTATGGAAGCAAACTTTGTAGTAAAGAGTGTAAATGGGAAGTTATGAGAAAGAATGCCCAGTTAGATTTGAAAAAGAAGAAAGAAAAAAGAAGGAGAGATAAATAATGAATACAGAAAAGAAGTCTTATACACTTCATGTTTTTGATAGGGTTTATAGCCCTGTCTATGGCTATGGAACTATTATTGGTAATGAAGGTACATGGGAAGTTGACCAGAGTGAATCTAATTCCCTTGTGTTGTTTGATAAAAAGAATGGCTTTCTTCATTCAGCTGATAACTATGAAAAACTTTGTGATTCCTATATTTACGTCCCACAGAATGTACGAATGAATAGATGCTATTGGGTTGATGTACGTTCCCTTTCAACTTATTCAGAGCTCTTAGAGAGTGGTAAATTATATGATGCTTACGTAAGGCTTGTACCGTTTGATTCATTGGAATATAAAGAGCACCCTGTTAGAGTAGTATGCAAAAGGAAAGATTCTATTCATACATTTAGTGCTTCTAGTGCTTCTATTGTCAACATTAACACAGAGGAAAAAATCCTTGTTCTTGCTGATGATGGTTATAGTTGGGTTAATGCTGATGACATTTATTTCAGCAACGAGCTCCTTGGTACCGTTCCCCATTTTGATAGTGAAGAAGCTACAGAAGCACCGACAAAAGAGGAAGATGTAGGGGAAGACACAGTAGATTCTCCTTCTTACTATAAGATTGCACGATTAGAACCCAATGAACTGATGTCTGACCTTATGTCTTTCGAGCAGCACGAAGGATTCCTCTGGGGCAACATTATCAAATATGCTTATCGTTACGGAAACAAAGGAGAGAAAGCAGAGACAGTCAAGAAGATTAGGAAATACTGCGATATGCTCCTTGAAGTGTTGGAGCCGAAGAATGAACTGGAGGACTGATAATAGTGGAACGAATGATTAGAAATTGTAAGCTCTATGACCTTTTGTCTTCTGTCATTGCTTCTGGCTATCCGATGGAAGAAGAAATCAAGTATGGAACATTGACAAAAGATGGACTGGACAGAGCTTTTAAGAGAGCAAAGACATTAGCAAGCAGAGAAAGCACAGAAGGGCACGATAATTTCTTAGCAGGGATTATCGTGTCTTTTGATTTGACGTGTTCAATCAAGATGTGGACAGAGTTTGAACGTTATCATTTTGCACAGATTGTGTCTTCTCAGTCAACGATGCACAGACTTACACGAATGAATATTCTTGAAAAGTGTGTCCCAGAGGTTGACTACTATATCAAACAGCGTGTGAAGAGTTTGCAGGAAGAGTGGGCAAGTACAGGGAAAGAAGAGGATAGATTGAAACTTCTCTATTCATGCCCTACTGGTCTGACACTTACCGCAAGAGTGACTACTAATTTTAGACAGCTTAAGACTATCTACAAACAGAGACATGACCATGCATTACCAGAGTGGAGAGAGTTTTGTAAAGAGCTTTTGTCTATTGATAATTTTGCCGATTGGTGTGTAGAAAAGGAAAAAGATAAGGAGATTAAAAAATGATTAAAGTAAGAAACAGAGTATACAGCAAGTCTTTTGGTTACGGTACAGTTGTTGCCTATACAGATGAAACTAAGGTGGGAAGGACTAAATTCCTTGTAAGGTTTGATGATGCTAATTCCTTCCTTGACAGAATGGAAGATGACCTTAAGGAAATCAAGAAATCTAAGGCAGACATGCTTGATAAGGAATGGCTTAAGAATCATTGTATGCTTGCTTATGAATGTGATGGGACTATTCCACCTATTGGACTGTTTGTCATTAAGTGTAACGGTTCTGGGAGCATTAAGTTTAATATTCCTTATGTCCCGTTCATGAAAGGCTACTATGATAGGGAAGCATATAACCAGTACGGACTTAATTTCACCCAGACAGACACAGTTTTAGTACATAATGAAAAGCCTGTAGGTGCAGGAGATGTGGTTAAGACAGATGATGGGTATGGAGTGTGTCTTGGTTATTCACCTGCTACTAAGACAGTGCTTGTGAAATATTTTGACCCTGCTAATAAACCATATCTGCATAGTGGTCTGACTGTATATCCAGTTGAAGACAAGGACAACGATTATGTTGACCATAGCTGCCTGTTTGAATCACTTGATGCTGTAAGTCTGGTACGGTCTTATCATCTCCAGTTTCTTGCACGTCTTGAAGAAGCAGAAAGAAAGAAAGAGGTAGTAACAAAGGCTATTGATGAATCTCATAAGAAGATTGATGGTTTGATTTTCGTTGATAAGACTACAGGCAAGAGATACAAATTGGTTGAAATTTAATTGTCACACTTTAAGAAGAACAAGAAAGGAGTGATTCAATTTGGTAGGGACACAGACAAGGGTGTCTCGCAGTCAGAAGATTGTCTTTGGTAAGGAATGTGAGCAGAGGGCATGGGTGGACGATAGAAATAGTGTCCATTTTTGTTCTTTGCTTACCATGACAGTTGATGATTGTGACATTATCCCTCTGGGTAAAGTAACAATTCCTAAGGGTTACACATTAGTTGTTACACCAAACACAGACATGTTGTTTAAGAAGGGACTGATTGCACAGACAGAAACCTTTTATGCAGAACATAGTTACATTAAGTTACATGTAGTAAACATTACACCTAACCTTAGATACCTGTATCAAGGTGAAGAAATCGCAACAGGGTATTTAGTGAAAAGAGAAAAGATTAAAGGAGAATTAGAATAATGGCAAACAAAAATTATATCAACGGCGTTACACCAAAAGGAAACGCATACTACGCTTATCTTCGTAAACCAGAAATGTATGAAGGTAAAGAACTTGGCTATTCCATTCAGATTGCTTTTACTCCAAAGGAAGCAGAAGCATTTAAGAACAAGATTCTTGATGAATTTGAAAAGGCTAAGTCTGACTTTGAACTTAAGCCGGGGAAGAAATGGAGCAAAGAACCTACTATTGGTATGCATACCCTGTCTGATGGTACTGTTACTTTCAAATTTAAATGCAAACGTACTTACAAGACAAAGGCAGGGGACACAGTAAAGAGGACTATCCCAGTAGTAGATGCTAAGGGACACCCGATTAAAGCTAATAATCTTGGTAATGGTTCTGTTATTCGTGTCTCCTATTCCATGTCTCCATACTGGATGTCTAACATGGTTAATGGTATGTCTCTCTACCTTCGTGGAGTGCAGGTTCTTAAGTACGTTCCTTATGGTGGTAATGATGCAGCGTCTCTTGGCTTCTCTACTGATGAAGAAGGTTATGATTCTACAGTAGACCCAGACTATGATGCTGATGTAGAAGACAAAGACGAATCTCTGCATGATGGTGATGAAGTACCGTTTGATGAAGGTGAGGAATTTTAATTAATGCCCTATTTCAGCCGTCATGGAGGTTGGAGTAGAAAGGCTAATACTACTTTCCGTTCTGGAAGCGAAGAGAAGATTAAAGATGAATTAGAAAATGCAAGAGTGAAATATGAATATGAGAAGCATAGGGTAGATTATACCCTTCCTTCCCCTATTCATCATTACACTCCCGACTTTGTTCTTGAGAATGGAATTATCATTGAAGTAAAAGGAAGATTTGATTCTAAAGACAGGGCAAAACATATTGCCATTAAGAATCAGCACCCAGACCTTGATATTAGGTTTGTCTTCGATGGCAAGGCACGTTATCCATCTAGAACAAAGATTTCTAAGATTTCAAAGACAACATATGGGATTTGGTGTGAGAAGCATGGGTTTATGTATGCTGACCATTATATTCCATTGGAGTGGTTAAAAGAAAAGAAGAAACCACTCCCCAAAAAAGATATTTACAAAAGGGGTGAGAAGAATACCTAGAGTTAAATTTTTGGACAGGGCAAGCACTAACTATATCCTTATCATTGATATTGATTTAAAGGATAAGAGCTTCAAGACCCTGTTCCGTGAAGCAAGACAGAAGGGGGATTTTGATGTAGACTTTCATTTCTTGATTCATAGAGATGGTAATGTCGAAGTAGGAAGAGACATTGATGCTATTGGCAGCTTTAACATTAGAGAAGATGCAGTCATTATCTATGTAGACACTCTGCATGGAAAAGAAACAGATTGGCAGGTTGATGCAGTAACAGAATTGATTGACACTCTGAAAAAGAAATACAAAGGGGCAGAGGTACAAAAAAGTGTGAGAGAGTAAAGGAGAGATGTAAGTATGTCTGTACAAGAAAGTGTAGTAGTAAAGGAACATCTGCCGTGTGCGGATTGTGGTTCGCATGATGCATTGTGTCTTTATTCTGATGGGCATACTTACTGTTTTTCCTGCAATGCTTATCACAAGGGAAGTGGAGAGGATATGGAGACAACAGAAACATATAGGCATAACACCTGCATTCCTGTCTCTGATATGTATTCAGATGCATTAAGAGCAAGAGAAATAAAGCAGGAGACATGCCTTAAGTTTGGATATTTTAAGACAGAGCTTAATGGTGAGACAGCACAGGTAGCTTGTTACTATGACGATAACAATAAGCTGATTGGGCAGAAGGTTCGCTTCAAAGACAAGAGGTTTGAGACAAGAGGAGCAAGGTTTTCTGACAGGTTCTTTGGACAGAATCTTTGGGCGAATGGGCATAAGAAGATGCTTATAGTAACAGAAGGAGAAATTGATTGTCTTACAGTTTCACAGATTAATGGAAACAAATATCCAGTTGTGTCTATTCCATCTGGTGTAGGGAGTGCTAAGAAAGTATTCAAGGCACAGGCAGAATGGCTTAATAGTTTTGATAAAGTGATTGTCTTCTTCGATATGGACGAAGCAGGACGAAAAGGCATTAAAGACATTGAAGGAATATTAAAGCCTGGTAAGCTCTACATTGGAAATCTCCCTTATAAAGACCCTAACGAATGTCTCTTGAATGGACACCCAGAGAGTGTTATTGATGCTATCTGGAATGCAAAAGAATACACCCCAGATGGAATTGTTAATGGTAAAGACCTATGGGAAGAAGTATCCAAAGAGGAAGTCAATGAAGGGTATGATTTGCCATGGAAAGAGTTACCACTAAACAAAATGATTATGGGGCTGCGTAAAGGGGAAATGTGTGTCTTAACCGCAGGTACGGGGGTTGGCAAGACAACTTTTGTAAGACAAATAGCCTATAACTTGGGTGTTAAACAGCACTTGAAAATTGGAATGTTGATGTTGGAAGAAAACGTCAAACGAACTGCTACAGGGTTGATGTCTGTTCATGTAGGGAAAAGGCTGTATCTCAATAGACACCTCATTTCAGATGATGAATACAAGAAAGCCTTTGATGAAACTCTTGGCACAGGAAATTATGTCATGTATGAACATTTTGGTTCTCTTGATGGAGATAACCTTATGGATAAAATTCGTTACATGGCAGTCAGTGAAGAGTGTGATTTCATTATTCTTGACCATATCTCAATCGCTATTTCTGGATTGGAAGGGGATAATGAACGAAAGATGATTGATGTTCTCATGACACAGCTAAGGTCATTAGCAGAAGAAACTGGGGTTGGACTAATTATTATCAGCCACCTTAGAAGGAATAATGCTATGGGGAGTGTGTCTTTTGAAGAAGGTGGAACAGTTTCTCTATCCCAACTTCGTGGCTCTGGTGCTATTGGACAGTTAGCAGACACAGTATTAGGTCTTGAAAGAAATCAACAGGCAGAGGGAGATAAGAAGAACATTGTAAGAGTGCGTGTATTGAAATGCAGGTGGACTGGTGAGACAGGCATTGGTGGTTATCTTTACTATGATAAAGAGCATGATTGTCTCAAAGAAATAAAGAAGATTAAAGATTTCTTAGAAGAGATTGGTGCAGTAGAGGAAGGGAGTGAAGATGAAGATGTTGACTTTTGATATTGAATCAGATGGACTGTTAGATACAGTTTCTAAGGTTCATTGTATGAGTATTTTTGATGGAGTGAATATGCACGTCTTCCCCCCAGATACTATTGAGAAAGGTGTGTCTATGCTCCAGAAGGCACTCGATACTGGGGAGCATATTTGTGGTCACAATATTATTGGCTATGATATTCCTTGTCTTGAGAAACTTTATCCAGAGCTCTTTCATGTATCCAGAAAACAGAGAGATTATGTGGAAGACACACTGGTTATGGCTCGCTTGATTTATAGTAACATCAAAGACATTGATTATGGATTGTACAAAAAAGGAAAGATTCTTGGTAAGCTGATTGGTTCCCAGTCTCTTAAAGCATGGGGTTATAGACTGGGAGAATTGAAAGGAACCTATGCAGAAGAACATGAAGATGCATGGAAGTCTTTCAATGAAGAAATGCTTGAGTACAATCAGCAGGACGTAAGAGTAACACAGAAGTTGTATGACCTCTTAATTGACAGGGTAAAACATCATGTCTGTACTCCTGCTGCACTGGAACTGGAACATAAGGCACAGTGGCTAATGGTGAAACAGGAAGCTAATGGGTTTCCTTTTGATGTAAAGAAAGCTAAAGAACTTGAGAAGGTTCTTAGGGAAAGAGCGGCTATCTTAGATGCACAGATTACTGCTAAGGCTCCACGGATTCCAGACAAAGTGTTCATTCCTAAGAGAGACAATAAGAGGTTAGGTTATAAAGCAGGGGTTCCTGTACAGAGATACAAAGACTTCAATCCTAATAGTAGACAGCAGATTACATGGATAATCACTGAATACTATGGGTACACTCCAGACAATGAAGAGCTGTTTGAAGATGGAAGGTTGAAGATGAATGAAGAAACTTTCCACTATATGGCTAATGATGAAAATGCTCCAGAAGAAGTAAGAAAGTTGTCTCCTATCATTGAAGAATATCTCATGGTAGAGAAACGGTTAGGACAGTTGACAGATGGAAAACAGGCTTGGTTGTCTTTGGTTAAACCAGATGGGAAGATTCATGGGACAGTTAATCCTTGTGGTGCTGTCTCTGGAAGGGCTACTCATGCTAATCCTAATGTGACACAGGTTCCACATAACTCCTCTCCATATGGTAAAGAGTGCCGTAGTTTGTTTGGTGTCCCAGATGGTTGGTATCAAGCAGGTATAGATGCTTGTGGACTGGAGCTTAGATGTCTTGCCCATTTCCTTTACCCTTTTGATAATGGACACTATGCAGATGTAGTTGTAAATGGTGATATTCATACTCTTAACCAGAAAGCAGCAGGACTGCCAACTAGAGATAAAGCTAAGACGTTCATATACGCCTTCCTCTATGGGGCAGGAGACAACAAAATGGGAAAGATTATTGGTGGTACAGATGCAGAAGGTAAGGCAGTAAAGAGAAGATTCTTGAAAAAGGTTCCTGCTATTACTGGTTTAAGAAATGCTGTAAAGGGTGTCTTGGTTGAAGAGTACCACGGACAGATTGTTAAATGGAAGAGACATTGGTTAAAGGGTTTAGATGGAAGACACCTCCATGTTCGTAGTATCCATTCTGCTTTAAATCTTTTGCTTCAATCAGCAGGGGCTCTTGTCTGTAAATACTGGATTGTCAGAACGGAAGAAAGACTGCTTGCTAGAGGGTTAAAGCACGGTTGGGACGGTGACTTTGCTCTTATGGCATGGGTACACGATGAACAACAGATAGCTTGTAGGACAAAAGAAATTGCAGAGATTGTAGTAGATGAAGCCCAGAAAGCTATGAGAGACACACAAGCACATTATCATTTTAGGACACAGTTAGATACAGAAGGTATCATTGGTAAGAACTGGTTTGATTGTCATTAATTGTCACACTTTAAGAAGAAAGGAGAGATTGACCATGGGTGAGAAGAAAGTACCAATCGAAGATAAGGTGTGTTGGCTTGTTACGGACATTGAAAACCTCTTTATGGACGCAGAAACAGAGGAAGAAACACATGGTATTTGTAACGCTCTTTGTAAACTGATTACTATTGTTAGAGAAAAAAAGAATGAGGAAAATAATATTGCTAAGATAAGCAAAGAAATTCAAGAGGTTCTTATGCATGGCAAATAAGAAGTTACACCTTGTCTTTGATGGAGACATGATTGTCTTTCAGTCATGTCTGGCTGTAGAGTACGAAGTTAATTGGGAAGATGATTTATGGACATTGTGGGCAGATGCGGCAGATGCTAAAGCAGAAGTTGATGCTAGAATCCATGACATAACTGCTGCTGTCTTAGACAAACTGAACTTTGAAGGCGAGTATGATATTATTCTTTGTTTCACTTGTGATGAAGGAAACTTTAGAAAACATATTCTCCCAGTCTATAAACAGAATAGGTTAGGAAAGAGAAAGCCTGTCTGTTATAAGGCAGTTAAAGAATGGGCTCGAAGACAGTATTACAGCTTGCAGAGACCACACCTTGAAGCTGACGATTTGTGTGGTATCTTAGCAACAAGGTATAAAGGAAACACTGTTATTATCTCTGCTGACAAAGATTTCAAGAGTATTCCCAGTACCTTCTATAACTTTCAGAAGAGAGAACTGTTTACTATTTCAGAAGGTGAAGCAGACTATTTCCATTATGTACAGACCCTTATTGGTGATACAGCTGATAATTATACAGGCTGCCCCGGTATAGGTATTAAGACAGCAGAAAAGCTGTTTGCTACTAAAGGTGTATCTTGGAAAACCGTGGTTGATGCATTTAAGAAGAAAGGCTTTTCAGAAGACTATGCACTACAACAGGCGAGAGTAGCTTATATCCTTAGAGACAAAGATTATGATAGCAAGACAGGAAAAATCAAACTATGGAAACCTTAATTGTCACACTATTATACAAAACGCTTATTGTCACAGTATTAGAAGAGATAGAACACTTTAAGACATAGAAAGGAGTACACATTGATTACTATTGATAAAGAATTATTAGAATCTGATGAGAAGATTCCATTTGTATCATATGAGCTGATAGACTACCTTTCTAGGGTATTCAATCTCTCTGATATATTAAATAAAGAAGTAGGAAGTGAATCAATGCGTCTTGGGTACATCAAAGGTATTCAAGACGTTTTGTCTTTCCTACAGTGGTGTCAGAAGCAGAATGTAGGAGAGTAAATGTGTTGGGTAAAACAGCCTAAAATTCAGATTCCTACTTTTAGTGCTAGTCAGTTGACAGCTAACTCCACAACATCAACTGCACAGGCACCTAATTCTGCCGTTATTGGTGGAGACAAGAGTTGGGATATTGCATCTAAAAAGAAAGGTGTGTCTGCTCTCATGATTAAGAAAGATGAGAGTTTGTCTGACACCTTGAAGAAAACAAAGAATAGCGGAGTAAATTATACATTCTAAGGAGATTTTAATAATATGTCTTGGTTAAGTAAAACATTTCATAAAGTTACTCATGCAATCACTAAGCCATTTAAGAGTGTAGTTAAGGCAGTCACTAAGCCAGTAGCGTCCATTCTTGGTCTTGGAGGTGGCGGTGTGTCTTATGATTCTGGGACACAGCAGACACTACAGGTAGCCGCTCCTGCTGTTGCCGCTCCAGAACCTACAGAAGGACAGGAAGAGCAGGACTTGATTAAGAAGAAACGTAAAGCAAACGCAGGTAAGAGGGCGTTGCTTATTGATACTGGGGGTAGTGGAGGTACAGGCGGTGTCACTGGTACTGGCTTGAATCTTTGATGAAAGGAGATAACACATGGCAACAAAAGGTAATGTAATATCAGACATTACCCAGAACAGGGAAGAGACCGCTAAGAGTGCATATGAACGCATGAGTTCTGATAGAAACATGTACATTACTCGTGCGGAAGATTGTGCTAAATATACTATTCCTTCTGCCTTTCCAGAAAATGGTGCCAATGCTTCTACCTCATTCAGTACACCTTATCAGAGCTTTGGAGCACGGGCAGTTAATAATTTAACGTCTAAACTCGCACTGGCTCTTATGCCCCCTAATAGTCCTTTCTTTACTTTGAATCCTTCTCAAGATGTTAAGCAGGATTTAGAGCAGAACAATCAAGAAGTAATCACAGAAGTACAGCAGCAGTTGATGCGAATTGAAAACATAATTATGAAATATGTAGAGACACACCAGATTAGAGTAACAGTTACAGAAGCTCTTAAGCAGATAATTATAGCTGGCAATGCTTGTCTCTATTTACCACCAGATGAAGGTGGTATCAAGATGTACCGTCTCAATGGCTATGTTGTTAAACGTGACGCTCTTGGTACATGGATTCGCTTAATTACTTTAGACAAAGTGGCATGGGCTTCCCTTCCAGAAGATGTACAGAATATGATTTCTACAGCAAGTGATTCTTCCACAGAACATAAAGCTGACGATGAAATTGAAATCTACACTGATGTACAGTTAGTGAATGGACAGTATGTCTCCTATCAAGAAGTTGATGGAGAAGTTATTGAAGGGACAGAACAGGCATTTCCAAAAGACAGTGCTCCATGGATTCCACTCCGCATGATTAAGATGGACGGTGAATCTTATGGTCGTTCCTTTGTTGAAGAGTACTTAGGGGATTTACGCTCTCTTGAAAATCTTAGTAAAGCTATTGTAAATCTTTCTGCTATTTGTGCGTCTGTTTATTTCCTTGTCAATCCTAATGGCATTACTAGAGTAAACAGATTAGCTAAGGCAGAGACAGGTTCTTTTATTGCAGGACGCAAAGAAGACATTACAGTTTTACAGCTTGATAAGTATAATGATTTGTCAGTCGCACAACAGACAGCAAGTAATATTGAAACCCGTTTGTCTTATGCATTCTTGCTGAATAGTGCAGTACAGAGAAATGGAGAGCGTGTCACAGCAGAAGAGATTCGCTATGTGGCAGGGGAACTGGAAGACACACTTGGTGGGATTTACTCTATTTTAGCACAGGAGTTACAGTTACCATTAGTTAAGAGACTTATGGCACAGCTTGAAGCCAGTGGTGAGATTCCAGACCTTCCATCTGATTTGGTAGATTTGGAAGTAGTAACAGGTGTCGAAGCATTAGGCAGAGGGCATGATTTAAATAAACTTGCACAGTTCTTGGAATTACAGGCTTCTAATCCTGCGGCCCAGACATACTTGAATTGGCAGAAGATTATGATTATGGAAGCTACAGCATTGGGCATTGATACAGAAGAACTGATTAAGACAGATGAACAGTTACAGCAGGAACAGCAACAGCAGATGATGTCTAATGTAGCAGAAAAGGCGGCTCCACAGGTCGCTAAAGGAATGATGGATAATGGGGGTATGTGATAAATGAATACAGAAGACAACAACAGTGTAGAAGTCAATAATGGTGGTGATTCTCTCTATGGTGCAGGTGCAGTTACAGGGAGTGCAGAAGATGCCCTCAAAGGTAGAGATGTAGAAATTAAATCTACTGCTACTGAAACTGTTTCTTTGAAAGAAGATGAAGTAAAAGAAGATGCACCAGAGACACAGAATAAAGATAGCGAAGAGGAAAAGGCACCAGAGGAACAGAAGGATTCTACCAAAGATGATTCTGGTGATAAGGAAGACACACCAGAATCTAGGGCTACTGAATACTCCGAAGCGGCAAAAGCTGACAAAGATTTACAGGACGATTTAGCTTCTAAGGGTGTAGACTTTGATGCTATGGCAGATGAATACATGGATAAGGGAGAGCTGTCTAAGGAGAGTTATGAAAAGCTCCAGAAGGCAGGATATCCCCAGAGTGTAGTTGATGCCTATATTAAAGGACTTGAAGCCACTGCTGAAAAGTTCGCTAATGATGTCATGGACTATGTTGGTGGACAGCAGGAATACCTTAAACTCGCTAAGTTCATTCAGCAGCAGGGAGACGGTTCCGCTGAAAGATTCAATGATTTGATTGAAGCAGGGGATGTTAATAATATCAAACTCGCACTGGACGGATTTAGAGCTAGAATGTATGCACAGAAAGGAAAGACAGGACGTTCCATTCTGGGTAGTTCTAACGCTAATGTGTCTCATAACAACGTTGGTTATTCTTCTCGTGCTGAAATGGTAAAAGCTATGTCTGATAAACGGTATGGTGTAGACAGGGCTTATACCGAAGAAGTACAGAGAAAGACAATGAATAGTCCTTTTATTGGTTAATTTAGGTTATGCAGAATAAATAGACACACTCATTCTTATTGTCACAGTTTAAGAAGAAAGTATAGGCATAAATATTTCATATAGTTCAAACGTCGCAAATTGCCTATTAGACATGCTTTGAGAGAGGTGTGTCTTTTTATTTTGTCATATACATTCAAATATTTAAATAGTTAAAAGTAAAGGAGAAATTATTAATTGGCAGATGTAACTATTGCACAGCCTGGGCTTAATGAAGGTGGAGTTGATTCCCTTGCCCGTTATCTTAAAGTATTTGCAGGTGAAACTATTACTGCATTTGAACGTGCCTCCGTAACTAATGGTCGACATATTGTTCGTTCCATTGCAAACGGTAAATCCGCACAGTTCCCTGTATTTGGACGTGCTACTGCTGCATACCTTAAGCCGGGTAAATCTCTTGATGACCTCCGCAAAAATATTCCGGGTGCTGAAAAGATTATCCAGATTGATGGCCTTCTGACTACTTCCCAGATGATTGCTGACCTTGATGAAGCTCTTACCCATTTTGATATTCGTGGTGAATATTCCCGTCAGATGGGCGAAGCGCTTGCGCAGGCGGCAGATGGGGCAGTACTTGCAGAAGCCGCTAAGATGGTAGTAGCAGATAAAGAAAATATTACTGGTCTTGGTAAAGGGGAAGTACTGGCTCACACGATTAAAGCAGAAGACATTGGCGTTACCCAGAACATGGGACTTGAACTTGTTAAGATGCTTCTTGACGTAAAGACTAAAATGTCCAACAACTATGTCCCTGCTAATGACCGCTATGTATTCATGACTCCAACCGGTGTGAATGCCCTTGTAGCATCTCTTGTCGCTATTAATCATGATTATGGTGCAGTCGCTACTATCACCGAAGGAAATGTTCTTCGTGTTGCAGGTTTCGACATCATTGAAACTCCGCATCTTACCATGGGCGGTGCAGAAAAGAATGAAGGTGTTATTCAGGGCGATGGTCATGTATTCCCTGCTGAATACAAAGACAAGACTGTCTTTATCGCAATGCATCGTACTGCTGTTGGTACCGTGAAACTGAAAGACCTTGCTCTTGAACGTGCACGGCGAGCTGAATACCAGTCTGACATGCTTGTAGCTTCTTATGCTATGGGACATGGTGGTCTGCGTCCAGAAGCAGCATTCATGGGCACCATCGAAGCGTCTGTATAATTGACAGACAATAAAGAGAATCCTTAATTGGGTTCTCTTTCTTGGGGAGTGCAGATTTGCTAACATTGTTCGTTAATTGGTTTGATTCCAATGCTCCCCATATCTTCCTTCCTTTCTATACAGGTTATAAGACACAGCCTCCTTCCGTAAAAATAAATGTGTCTTATAACCACCATGGGGGATAGAGGGGAAATCCTCTGTCTCCCTGTTTAATTTTCTAAACTAATCAAATTTTAATATATGGAGATATAAAATGACTATTACACCATTAACAGAACTGGAAGCAGTTAATGAAATTCTAGCCAGTATTGGTGAAGCTCCAGTAAATACTATTGAGAATTCACAGAATGTTGATGTGATTAATGCTCTTAGGATTCTTAGAAATGTAAATAGACAGATTCAGAGTAAAGGGTGGACATTTAATAAGATTAGCTCTTACACACTGAATCCAGATGTGAAGACACACAAGATTAAGTGGCTCTCTAATATTCTTTATATTGTAGGTACAGACAATACACACTACACAAAGAAGGGAGAGTATGTCTTTGATTTTGATAATCAGACAAGCAATTTTGAAAACAGCATTACAGTAAACATTATCTTCTTGGTAGACTTTGCAGATATGCCAGACCCTATGAGAAACTATGTAGCGGCTAAGGCGGCAAGAGCTTTTCAGACAAGGTATTTAGGTGATAGTTCTTTAGGTGAAGAGTTACTGGAAGATGAAAGAGAAGCATGGGCAGCTCTGATGGAGTATGAACTTGATTCTAATAACTTCAATATGTTTGATGTAACAGGTGTGTCTGAAATCACCGATAGAGGTAATTAATTATGGCTAATAACTTATACAGTCAGACAATAAAAAACATTGTCTCTGGTATCAGCCAACAGCCTGCTATTCTTAGATTACCAGAACAGCTTGAAGAACAGGTCAATGGGTACAGTACAGAAGTAGGTGGTTTACAGAAAAGACCTCCTACTCTTCATGTAAAGAATTTATTCACTGTTACTGATTCTGATTATTCTCCTCTTGTCCATGTAGTCAAGAGAGATGAGAATGAAAAATACATCATGATTTTTGATGGTAATGGTGGAGTAAAGATTTATGATGAGACAGGAAAAGAGTATACAGTAACTATTGACCCTAAATCTGCTCCATACATTACAGGTGTCAATCCCAGAAAGCAGTTAAAGGTAATTACTATTGCCGACTATACCTTTATAGTAAATACTACAAAGAAAGTAGCAATGACAGGTGCTAAATGGGATAGTGGAAGATGGAGTGGAAAACAGGGGGCTCTCTTTAATGTTAAGAGTGGACAGTATGGTAGAACATATTCGTGCATTATTAATGGAGAGACAATAGCTTCTTTTACTACTCCAGATGGTTCTAATGCTTCTGATTCTACTAAGATTGACGTAAACTACATTGCTACCCAACTTGCTAATACTGCTAAGGGAAAAGGGTGGACAGTAGAGAATGGGGATAGTTGGCTATATTGCACTAAAGCAGGTGTGTCTATCAACAGGGTTGAAATCCGTGATGGTTATAATGGCATGGCTATGTTTGCTATTTATAAGGCAGTACAGAATTTCAATAACCTCCCACATTCAGCCCCAGATGGATTTACAGTACAGGTAAAGGGTGCAACGAATGTAGCTGATGATTACTATGTCCGTTATGATGCAGACACTCAGTTATGGGAAGAATGTGCTAGACCAGAGACATCTACAACTATTGACCCTGCTACAATGCCACAGGCTCTTATTAGAAATGCAAACATGACATTCACTCTTAAACCTATTGATTGGGGTGTCAGAGATGCAGGTGATGAAGATTCTAACCCAGAACCTTCTTTCATTGGTAATACCTTGAATGATATCTTCTTCTACAGGAATAGACTTGGTTTGATTTCTGGTGAAAATGTCATTCTGTCTAGGAGTGCTTCTTTCTTTAATTTCTGGTTTGATTCAGTTGTTGATGTACAGGATACAGACCCTATTGACGTTGCAGTATCCCATAATACAGTTTCTATTCTTTATCATGCTGTACCTTTTGATGAAGAATTACTACTGTTTTCTAATGACACACAGTTTGTCTTAAGAGCAGATGGTGTCTTGTCCCCTAAGAACTGCTCTGTATCAGAAGTAACAGAGTTCGCTTGTAATCCTTTTGTTCGTCCAGTTGGGGCAGGAAGAAGAGTTTATTTCCCTACAGAACGCTCTGAATTTACTACAATCAAAGAGTACTTTACTGTAGAAGACACAACTAATTTGAAAGATGCACAGGACGTAACGTCTCATGTTCCATCTTTCATTCCTAATGGTGTCTATAAAATTATTTCTTCTAACACTGAAAATGTCTTGGCTTTCTTTACAAAAGGGAACGAACATAGACTTTATATTTACAAATACCTGTTTGTAGACAATAGCAGATTACAGTCTTCTTGGTCTTATTGGGAATTTAATGATGCCCGTATCCTTGGTGGTGGATTTATTAATTCTGATTTGTACTTAATCATTGCAAGAGGAAAGACAATTACTCTTGAATCCATCTCCTTTACTTACAACACAGAGGACTATGAAGGGTATGAACCTTATCGTGTCTTCATGGATAGAAAGGTTGTCCTCCCTGCTTGTAAGAGTGAAGACTATGATGATGTAAATGGTACAACTAAGATTGATATGAAAGCCGTATATGGAGACACACTTTCTTCTACAGCTACATATGGTCTTGTAGATGCTAAGGGATTCTTTAGAAAGTGGAAAGTCTCTGAAATGAAAGATGGGCGGTATGTCTTCTTACAGGGTAACTTTGTAGGACAGAGACTTGTAGAAGGAGAACTTTATAAATTTAAAGCTAAGTTTTCAGAAGTCATGATTCGTAAGACTGATGATAATGGGGGTAGTACAGCTTATACAGAGGGACGTTTACAGTTAAGGAATTTCTGGGTAAACTATGAAAACTCTGGATACATAAAGGCTGTTGTGGAGTGTTTTGATAAGAATACATATGAGTATGAAATGACAGCAAGGCTATTAGGAAGTGGTAGGAATAAGATTGGATTGACAGCATTAGAGACAGGACAGTTTAAATTCCCTGTTCAGTCTTTATCTAAGAATTGCTCTATTAGTGTGGAGACAGAGCTTCCTATGCCTATCGCTTTGATTGGTGCAGGTTGGGAAGGTGTTTATTATAAACGAGCTACTAGAGTGTAATCATAAGAATGGTTGGACAATTAAAGCCATTGGTACAAGTGAGATTTGGAGTATTTGTAATTCCTTAAGAGAAGAGGACAAAAGGGAGATTGTTAAAGTAGGAGACAAACGCACTTTTGATGGGTGTGTCTTTGATTTGATTATGCACTACAATCACCCTATTTATAAGATTATGCATAACGGGGAAACCATTGGGATTGGTGGTATTTGTAAATCTTATGATAAACAGAAAGGTATTATCTGGTTGTGCTTTACTAAAGATTATGAAAAGCATAAACTTAGTTTCCTCTTATTCTCTAAGAGGTTTAAAGACAAACTGATTAAAGCATATGGCTGCTTGTCTAATGTTGTCTGGTTAGGAAATTTGTCTCATGTTGAATATCTGACATGGTTAGGAGCTAAATGGACACCATTGACAAAAGAGTTTGCAATTTTTGAATTAAAGTAGGTGGTGATTCTTTAGTAATGTGTTGGGCAGCAGCTACTACAATGCTTGTTGGACAGGTAGCAATGAAGGGTATGCAGATATACCAGAGAAATAAAGCTATGGCACAACAGGCTCAATCTCAAGCTACAGACAACATCTTTGAGATGAATAATAGCTTGATGAACTATGAACAGGAAAGACAAGATGCATATGATGAAGCAGTTAATTCTATCATGAAGACACAGCAGAATGCCTTACAGCTTAATTCACAGGTAGAAGCGGCAGTAGCAGAAGACTTTGTTGGAGGTGGTAGAACTGCTGACCAGATAACTAGAAGCTCCTATGCCGATACTGCTAGAAACATTGCATCAATTCAAGATAACTATAAACGAAAGAGTAATGAAATTGACCTTAATAAGTATGCAGTAACAAAGAGTACAGCTAGGACTAATAGTGCTCTGGCTAAATCTGCTAAACCAAATAGGTGGGCAGACATGCTTGAGCTTGGTTCTACAGCATTCTCTGCATACCAAACCGCACAGGATATTAAGTTAAAGAGAGATACAGGGGGGAAATATTAATTGGCAACAAAGACAGCGAATGCATTAGGGACAGAGGGACAGTTTGCCCCACAGCCTAAAGACGTCTACCAGAAACAATTAATTGTCCCCTCTGGTAAAACATCTCTTAGTGCTGATGAAACTAAAGCAGGAAGATTAGCCAGAGCTTTAGGAATTGCTTCTGATACATTAGGAAGAGCCGCAATGCCAGCAGAAGAAAGATGGATGAAATACGGCAAGTGGTATGCTGAAATGGCAGAGCGTGACCCTAAAAATGCAGACAAGGTTGTAGCTAGTTCACAGCAGATGTTAGCTAATGTAGGGCTTGAAAAGTATGTAGACAATCCCTACGCTATTGCAGAACTTGATAGATATAGAGGACAGAACGCTCTTAGAGACATTCATAACAGGTATCAAGATGATGTAGTGTCTAAAGAAGGGGTGTGTCTTACTGCTGACGAAGAAGCAAAGCGTTGGCAGAACTATGTACAGGAGCATATTAAAGAATACAACTATGCTCCTATGAATCAGAAAGCTACAGAAGATGCTAATGTTGATGGTACTACTGCTCCTAACTCTGCTTCTGAATTGGGAGTATTGAAGCCTGTATCTGGCTTTAGAGGTTCTCCTACAGACAACTTCTTTAATGATGGTTTCTATGAGAACTATCCAACATATTCACAGAACGTAGTTAATGCACAGAGAGAAGAAGCGGCAAACAATAGAGATGCTTTGAGGAGTGCAGGATTTACCGCTAATCTTTCTGCTCTTTCTAGTCCAGAATATTTGTCTAGTCATAAGGTAGAGGATTTCCAGAATGACTTAAAAGGGGCTTGTATGTCCGCTCTTACTTCTGGTATGCAGATTAGAAAGATGGTTCCTATCTTAGCTAAGTTTGCAGATGAAGTTGTGTCTAATCATGGTAGTGCAGATTTAGAGAAGATGTTTGATACAGAAGTCTATGCTGACGGAGACCAGAAGTCATGGAAACTGAAAGACCTTCTTCCTTATGAAACTTATCATGGGGCAGCTCTTAAGATGGACTTGGCATTAAGAGAAAAAGATGCTTCTGATATGATAGACAAACTTTCCAATTCAAAGTCTCTTGAGGAATTTGATAGTATCCTTGAAGATACGAAGACAAACAATCCTCATATGTATACTTCTCTTGCCCAGTCTTATAATCTCAATAATATGAGACAGGCTAAGAAAGATGAAATTGAAAGAGAACAATACAGAATGTCTAGGGGAGGAAGTGGAGCTACTGGTTCTGCTATTTCTGGAACTATGGACAGTGTGTCTAATGCTAATGGTATGAGATGGTTAGCAGATGCAGTAGCAGGAAAATCTTATTCTGGTGTTACTGGTTCTCCTATCACTTCTGGATTTAAAGTTACATATATGGATAGTAAGGGGAATGTTAAACAAAGAAATGCTACAGATGATGACTACAATGCTCTTGGTGGTCAGTTCATGTCTGATATTGTACAGAAGGTAGACAATGGACAGATTACCTTGGAAGATGCAGTCAATCAGCAGATGTCTTTATTCTCTATTCCACAGATGCACAAATTTAGAGATAGTTATAGACAGTCTTTAAATAGCACTCTCTTACAGTCTAAGGCTATTGATTGGGATAACCTTGACTATAGTAATAATAATGTAAGAAATGTACAGTTGGCTCTTGACATGTACAGGGCTAATAGAGGTATGGCACGGCTTGTCTTAGGGAATGAACTGTTTGGTAAAATCTCTGGGATTGCTACTTTGTTCGACAATGCCAATAATACTATTTATCATGATTCTGCTACTGAATATCCAGATGGATTGAAGGAAGCGATGAAGAATTATGGAAATACTGCATTATACCTGTCTGAACATGGTGATGAGGTAGACAAACGGTATTGGAGTGCTACAGGGGATTATAGAAACCTTGGCATGAACATTGAAGCCGTTGATGATGATAGGGATTCTTCTTATGCATCTGGTATTAATTACATGGACGTAGACTGGCTTAAAGACAATATCTATGCTACTGCGAGTATTCTGATTGCAGGAGGTATGTCTGGTGAACAGGCTATTTCTGCTGCGGAAGACAAAGTTAAAGATGGTGTCTGTTCTTATAATGGGGTTGTCTTCCCTAAAGATGTTACTTTAGGTGTAAATGAAGATTCTACATGGAAACTTAAAGGATTCAGTTGGGGATTGAGAGCATTAAGGGACGAGAATTCCGATAGTAGTACAGGCTATGTGTCTTCTTTTAATTATGATGATACTACAAACTCTTTTGTATTCACTACAGGCAGTGGAGACACTAAATCTTATACCATTGCAGAAGTAACTGCTAGAGCGAATGAGGAGATTGATAATAGAATTAAAGAAGAACAGGATTCTTATAAAGCTAAACAGGTAGTGAATGCCAAAGGATATGATACTACAGACGCCGAAAATTATGACGCAGACACATATGCTGATACGAATGACTACAGTAAAGACGAAGAGACTGGCACATTGCTTGATAAATATTTCTAAATAAAAAGGATGTGAGAAGCTATGGACGTTGTTGATGCTTTTCTTCAAGCTGTCACAGGAAATGAATCTGGTGGTGATTATGATGTTGTAAATAGAATTGGAGCCAGAGGACGATACCAGTTTATTCAAAGTACATATAATGAATGGGCAGATGACCCAGATGATTGGTCTCCAGAAGCACAGGATAGAGCCGCTAGAAAGATGGCTACTTATCTGATTAATAATTATGGATTTAGGGGAGCCTTTGAAGCATGGATGGGTGGAGAAGGTGGAATAGGACATGAAGATTGGTCAGATGGAAATACAACTATTGGTGAATATGCTGATAATGGCATGAGACAGATGGAAGAGATTCTGGCTAATAATGGAGAGAACCCTATTGATATTCTTGGTTCTGCTCCAGTAGACAGTAACTTTCATAGTCGTGTTGACCATGAAATGATGTCTGACACACCAGAACCGCCACCAGAAAGAGACCCCTTTACTAGGTTCATTGAATCTGCTCAAGATGCTCTCCTTGATAGTGGTGTAACTTCTTCCCTTAGATACCTTTGGTCAGAAGTCAATCCAACTGTTCGTGGTTCTTTGACTGTCCCCGGCTTTAACACTCCTTACTCTCCAACTGATGAAGACATAGATTATGTTAAGAAGTTACTTCCTAATGATGTAAATGCACAGAACTTTGTCTTAACTAGTGCAAAGTCTCAAGACCATATGTTTATGCTTGCTGCCATGAAGAAGCAGGACTATGACAGGACAATGAGACTTGCTCAAGATGCCCAGATGAACGGTATGAATGTTGCAGGGATTCTGGGTAGTCTTGTTGGTGGTATGTTAGACCCTGTTAATCTTGGGACTGTAGCTTTAAGTGGTGTTGGTACTGCAAGAGCCTTTGGTAAAGTGTTGTCTCGCTTAGGAACCAATGCACAAAAGTTGTCTGCTTTCTCTAAAATCAAAGCGGCACAGATGGCGGCTAATGCGGCTACTGGTGTGGCTATGATGGGGACAGACAGATTCCTTGCTAGTAACTTTGGTGGGTTTGATGCTAACTATCTCCAATACATGACACAGGCAGCTATTCTTGGTAATGCCTTTGATGCTATGAGAATGGTTAAAGGTGCTATTCCTCGCTCTAAGGCACTACAGAGGACAATGGTAGCTTTAGACAAAATGGAGAATAACACAATAGCAGGAGCACTTGATTTGGTTCCTGCTAACTCTCTTAAACAGGACATTAAAAGAGAATTAAATTCTTTGTCTTCTAAAACAAGAGAAATTGATGTTCCCTCTATCAAAGACAAAAAGGTAGAGGGTACTGACCTTCCAACTACGAAGATAGAAGTAGACAATCATGAAGCCTTTAGACGTAAAGTTGGTATGACTAAACTTGAGATGGAAGACCTTGGCTTGTCTACTCCTACTGATAAGGAAGCCAAAGTAAGACATCTCACACTACAGCAGAGAGAAGCATTAGATGCTAAACGGACAAAGTATGTCTTAACAGAAAGACAGGCTATTGACTTTGCTAATGCTCATGGGATTCCTATTACTAAAGGAACTAAGGCTTTCAATATTCCTGCTACTGGACAGACAGTTGTTATTGGTGACAGGATTAAGACAAAACAGCAGTTGAAGACAGCCCTGCTTGATGCTCATACTCAAAGTGTAGGAATGAAAGAAGTCATTGGTGAAGAAGCCTATAATCGTATTTTGTCTAATCCATTGAATAAAGAAGTAAGAACAAACCTCTACGATTTACTGGAAGACAAGCATTGGAATACCAGTGACCCTATTGTACAGCAGATATTGAAATATACTAGAGGAAATATTAAAGCTCTTAGGGGAGAGAATAGGACTAATGTAAGTGACAAGACCCTTATGAAATGGGTTAAGTGGATTTCTCAAGAACAGAAATATAGAGACACACCTATTAGGGTATCTAAAGATGGAAATCTCTATATGTATGATACTAAATTTGATAAAGACAATCCTGCTAATCTTGCTACAGAAGAAAAGTGGGTGTCTGACCAAAAAGAAGTAGATAAGAAAATGCAGTCTTCCTTACCCTCCTTTATGCCTAAGAGTATGGGGAGATTCTTGGAAGCTAGTCCTCTTTTCCAGACAGTATATGGTGTACTTGGCAGCTCTAAACTGAAATTAGTAAGAGATATGACAAATCGTGTCTTCCTCCCAACTAGAGGTAGACAGTCTGATTTAGGAGACACCATGTCTGTCGTTGCTGAAAGAAATAAAAGGTATTTGCAGGACAGAGTGAGACCTTTTCAGCATGAATACCTTGATGCAAGAAATGAGTGGATGTCTTCTCACAGGCACTATAACTTTCAAGAACAGCATAGATTCTTCTTTGATTCAGAAGTACAGAAATGCTATAACGCTAAGTATGCAGGAAATACAAAAGGGCTGTCTCCAGAAGAATTACAGTTTGACCCTGCTATAGAGAAAGCTGCTGACACAATGTGGAAAATGAGACAAACTTGTATTGATATCATGAAAGAAGACCCCTATGCTCATGGGGGGTTAAAAGGACTTAAGAGCTATCTGGACAAAGATTATCAAGTCTTGGACAATGAGTTTACTCGAAAGGTAGACAGAGAAGCCCTTACACGTCTGATTAATTCTATGGGTAATGATACTGACAAACTGATTGAGAAGCTAGATGAATATGCACATATAGCTGTCAAGAAAGATATTGTCAAGAAACAGATGGAGCTTGAAGCAGAAAGAAACTTTAAGAAAGAGCACCAGAAATGGGAAGAAGCAAACGCAGGAAAGAATAAAGAAGACATTCCTCCAGAGCCTAAACTTAAAGAAATCACTGACGATATGGTTGAAGAAGAAGTAGATAAGCGTTGTAAGGAATGGGCTTTAGGCACAGTAGACCAGAGTGAATCCTTGGCTTGCTTTAATCATACTGGCACCCATACTGGAGACAATATCCCTGCTTTCATGAGACGTAGACTTCCTATGGATACTACCACCAGAATGCCTTTGACTTTAAGAGATGGAAGCACCATTGATTTTAGTTTTGACAAATTCTTAAGGGATAAAAATACAGACAGAATCATGTCTTCTTATATAGACAGGGTATGTGGTGAAGTCGCTATGTATGATTCTCTGGGTGACTGGAGAGCAGATGGTATCTTGGATAAGATTGAACAACAGCTACAGCACGGAGTGTCACAGGGCTTTATTTCTAAGACAACAGCTCAAAGAGAAAAGAAAGCTATTATTGAGGGCTTTTCCAGAATCTTGTCTACTAATTTGGATTCTGAACCACATACTTTCATGGACGCAGTATCACAGCTTTTAAGAACTAAGTCTTATGCAGATGTAGGGGGACAGATGTTCCTTGCACAGTTAGGGGAATATGGTTCTGCTATGGCTTATTGTGGTAATAGAGTTCTGTTTGATAATATTCCAATCCTTAAAAATATCAGAAGAGCAATGATGTCTGGTGAAGAAAAGAAACTAGAAGACATTGCTAAGATGATGCAGGAACATACGTGGGGAAGTGCAGTAGAAGCTAGAGTATGGGATAGAAACGCAAGCTATGAATCTCGGTCATTTAGAGACGCTATGGGTTATTCCAGTGTGATTGCTAAGAGACTTGATAAGCTGAATAGTCTTGAAAAAATCTTCTCTAATGTAACTTCTACATTGAATCAGCTTCCTAAACTTACAGACGCAATGATTAAACAGACAAGGGTGTCTGGTATCATTGATTCCATTAAGTGGGCACACAATGAGAAATTTGGATTTAGTAGACAGCCTTTTAGTGATTTCTTCTTAAAAGCTGCTAATGTTAAGAATGTAGACGCTCTTAAGAAAGACATTATTAAATACATTGGTAATGATAAAGCAGATGTGTCTATGCTTGATAAATGGAGAAAAGAAAATCCGCAGACATACTTTGAATGGAGAAATCTGATGGATAACTATAGTAACAGGGGTATTCAGCAGATGTCAGTTGGGAATACTCCGTTGCTAAAGGAAAAGAACTGGTTTACTAAATTGCTTTTCCAGTTTAAAGACTTCTCCTTTAGAGCTATCAATGACCAGACACTAAGAGTTTTATCTTCAAGACAGTGTGATGATGCTCTTGCTGCTATGTATGCTATGGGGACAAACTTAGCTTCTTACATGGGACTTGTCTATCTTCGTGCATATGCTAAATATCCCAGTGACCCTAAAGGTAGACAGGAATACCTTAACAGGAATTTCACAGCAAACAGATTAGCATGGGCGGCTTTCTCAAGAGGTGCTATTACTGGCTCCCTCCCTTCTTTTGGTTCTGATATTTATGAAATTCTGACTGGCACTCCTATGATGAGAACTACAGTAAATAATAGTTATAATCCAAGGAATGACAAAGGAATTGGAAGTGCTTCTGATGTTGCAGGTAGAATGATTAAGCAGATGCCAGCTATGTCTTCTGGGTTAGACCCTATGTTTGCAGGTGTAACGTCTATATCTCATATTCTTAATGATGAGGGGTTGTCTAAAGAAGACATTGCAGGGGTTATGAAGACACTCCCGTTTAATGGATTCTGGGGCATGACACTTCTTAATTCTGAAATTAATGATATTACAGAAGCAAAGTCTAGGAAGGAGCTTAAGAAACAGAAGGATAAAACTAATACAAGACAAAGCTCTAGCAACACTGATTCTAACAATCCTCTTGCTAATCTTATGAATGTGAAATAACAATAAAGGAGAAATATATTGGCTAAAGAAAGAAAAGCGTCTGTTATTTATGAAGGTAATGGAACACAACAGACCTTTTCTTTTCCCTTTGATTATCTTAGAAAGGCTTTTGTAAAAGCTGAAATCATTGATTCTGATATTACAGAGCTTGAACAGGGGAAAGATTATTCCATTACTGATAAAGAACTTACCTTAAATAGTGGTGTGTCTGTAGCAACGGGTAAGCTGCTTAAAATTTATAGAGAAACTACTACAGACCCTCTTGTAGAATGGCAAGATGCGTCTGTTCTTCGTTCTGCTGACCTCTCATTACAGGAAGTTCAGCTCTTGCACCTTGCAGAAGAAACGGCAGACAAAGTATTTGATTCTGGTATGTCTACTGCCCCAACTAATACTAATGTGTGGGACGGACAGTATAAGCGAATCACTAACCTTCTTGACCCACAGGAAGATGGGGACGCAGTTACTTTAAGATATGTAAATGACAAACAGCATGGGCTTATTGCAGCTCTTAAGAACGAAGGTGCTAACCAGAATGCAAGTATTGTGTCTACTGGTGATAGTCAGAACACCCGGCTTACTACTACAGGCAATGCACAGAACACACGACTGATTACCACGGGAGATACACAGAATAGTAGACTGACTAATACTGGTGATAACTATGTGGCTACTATGACTACTTTGAAAGACACAGCTACTACACAGGCTACTAATGCAAGTAATAGTGCTACTAGTGCTTCCTCTTCTGCTTCTACTGCTACTACTAAAGCTAATGAAGCAAAGAATAGTGCTACTAGTGCGTCTTCTTCTGCTTCTACTGCTACTACGAAAGCTACAGAAGCTAGTAACAATGCAGAATTAGCTAAGAAGTGGGCTATGTCTGATTCTAGTCCAGATGGTGTGTCTGGCAATAAGTCTTCTAAAACATGGGCGAATGAAGCTAAAAACAGTGCTACCAGTGCTTCTTCTTCTGCTTCTACTGCTACTACTAAGGCTAATGAAGCTAGTAATAGTGCTAGTGCGGCGGCTAAGAGTGCAGAAAACGCAAAGACATGGGATCCTTCTTCATACTATAATAAGACAGAAGTAGACAATAAGATTTCTACAGCTAATGCAGTCGAAGTAATTTCAGCGACTGTAAATCATAATTATGCTTATTATGTTACAGCTATAAAAAGTGGACATATTGTTCAAGTACGCTTTTATATCAGCAAGACACAAGGAGATGTAGGTGGAGCGGATTCTCCTGTGATTGCTAGTGGATTACCTCCTAGTGTCGCCGACACGATATTTACCGTTCCAATTCCTTCTTCTTCTGGTACTGCTCTTCGCTTCATTATCACCACAGCAGGTGAGTTAAGAGAACAGTGGAGTACACCATACACCACTTCTTCGGGGCATGAGTGCGAAAGCACAGTAACATATATTTGTCAGTAGAAGGGCAGGTGACTAACTATGGATACCCTTGATAACATTGTTCAATAGAAAGGAGATACACATCATAGAACTAACACTATTTCTAGCAGGGCTTATTGCTACTGCTACTGCATGGATAATCAAAGAGTTTATTTTTCGTCCATTGCAGGAACAACTTTATAGGTCAGAAAAGGGAATTAAAGAGCTATCCTTTAATATCAAAGAGCTGACAGAATGTATAACAGACATGAAAGTCTCCATAACAAGAGTTTCTATGGAGCTTGAAGAGGTAAAACATCGTGTGGACAAAATTGAAGACACACCTCGTAAATCTGCCTAAACGATTCTTAGGGAAGCCCTCTAAACGTATTATGCGATGGATACTATGGTACATATTAATTATCATAGTATCCACGTTTTTTTATTTGGTGGGTTGGTGCATGGAGTGGTGGTTGACAGGAAAGCCAGACTTACAGGAACTTAGAGCCTTCCTTCATGAAATTGTGTCTTCCCCATGGATAGCTATGTTGGGATTCATAGGGCAGATGTTCGTAGACAAGAACAACAATAGAATCCCAGACATATTGGAGAAAGACACCCCTCCACCTAGACCACCTACTATAGAAAGGAGATAATTTATGGACTATCAGAAAATTGCAAGAAAAATCGTTTTGAACTATGCAAACGAACACATTGATAAAACGGATAATGTACAGATTACATTAGACAATGTATTTATTGTTTGGTTCTGTAAGACTTTACAAAACTGGAAAGCACTGGTATCAACCACCTTACCAGACGGCATGTATTACGAAGTTACATATAATGGTGATAATAAAGAGATATATCTTGATGCATACAAGAAGTTTGAAAATCGGAAAATTGATGATTTGAAAGCCGAAAGAGTAGCAAATTAATCTATGAAAGGAGAAACAATAGCAACAATGACACCAGATGAGTTTATTTCAATGATTGGAGACACAGCAGGACAGGTATGTGCTGAATATAACCTTCCTGCTTCTGTCTGTATAGCACAGGCTATTCTTGAATCTGGTTGGGGTAAATATTGCATTGGGCAGTATAACTACTTTGGGAGAAAATGGAATGGTTGGGGTAACTATGTAAGACAGCAGACTACTGAATATTTGAACGGAGAATATATCACGATTTATGATAAGTTCCAGTCTTATAGTTCCCTCGAAGAAGCCATACAGGACTGGTGTGTCTTAATGAGGGAAGAGCCCTGTTATGCAGAAGCTCTTTCTGTTTGGGAAGACACATGGGACGTAGAGGAGTTTGTGAAGGCTATGGCCCCTGTATATGCTACTGACCCCGACTATGCAGATAAAATTATTAGCACTATCAATGCTAATGACTTGAAATCCTATGATGGGTGGAATGATTAAAGAATTATTATAAGCGAGAATGGTCTATAAGGGGCGTCTTAGAGAGTTCATGAGTAATTTGTCATGGATTCTCTTAGGACGCAACAGAACATGTTCTCGTGCAAATTTGAGTGATTTGAGGTGATTTAGTGTTTCAGATTGACCCAAAACTGTTAGACACTCTGGCTGAACAGGAAGTACAGTCTTTACTTGAATGTTTGTCAGACCCAGAGCTGCGACATGACCCCAGAATCCTTGAAAAAGTTAGAAAATTCTTAAAAGATAATGATTTGCTTGTCTCTCCTAAATGTAATGGAGTAGCTGATATTAAGAAGCAGATTGAAAGACAGCATATTCCTATCTTTGATGACTTTAAGGACGGTATTGATATTGATAGACATAAATGAATTTAAAAATGCTTATTGGACTGATGAACAGGTAAAAAAGGCTAAAGAAGATTTCAGAGTGTTTGTCTTTATCCTTTGGAAGAGCTTAGGACTTCCAGACCCCACACCTATCCAGTATGACATCGCAAAGAATCTTATGTACCCTATCAGCGATAGATTCATTATTGAAGGGTTCCGTGGTGTAGCTAAATCATATCTGACTTGTGCCTATACTGTATGGAGATTATGGAAAAATCCACAATTAAAGGTCTTGATTGTCTCTGCTTCTAAAGACAGGTCTGATGCAAACGCTGTCTTTGTTAGACGTATTATCAATCTGCTACCATTCTTAAAAGAGCTTGTTCCTCAAGATGGGCAGCGTAATACACAGAATCTTTTTGATGTAGGATTAGCTATTCCAGACATCTCTCCTTCTGTTAAGTCTGTAGGTATCACTGGTCAGATTACAGGTTCCCGTGCAGACATACTGGTAGCAGATGATATTGAAGTACCTAATAACTCTGGTACACAGGCTCAAAGAGACAAACTGGGGGAAGCTGTCAAGGAATTTGATGCTGTCTTGAAACCAGATGGACAAATTATCTATCTTGGTACTCCACAGAATGAGATGTCTTTGTACAATGAACTACAAAAACGTGGATATAAATGTAGGGTGTGGACTGTCAGATATCCAGAAGACAAGAAGCAGCTAGAGGATTATGGAGACACACTTGCTCCATTCATCTTAGATAACTGGGAAAAGCATAAGGGAGAACCTACTGACCCTAAACGATTCAATGAACAGGAAATTGCAGGGAGAGAGTTGTCTTATGGTAAAGCAGGCTTCGCTTTACAGTTTATGCTCAATACAAACCTCTCTGATGCTGAAAAGTATCCACTAAAGGTACAGGACTTGATTGTAGCTGACCTTGACATGAATGAAGCCAGTCTTAAGTGGTCTTGGACTTCTGACCCATCTAAACGTTTGAAAGATGTAGCGTCTGTAGCTCTTAAAGGAGATTTCTTCTATTCTCCTCTTATGCAGTCTCCAGAAACAGAAGAATACACTGGAACTGTTATGGCTATTGACCCTTCTGGTAGGGGGAAAGATGAGACAGCTTTTGCTATTATCAAATACCTTAATGGCTATTTGTTCCTTATGGAGACTGGTGGTTATCAGTCTGGGTACAGTGATACTACCTTAGAGACATTAGCAAATAAAGCTAAGTTCTGGAAAGTCAATACAGTTGTCTATGAATCCAACTTTGGTGATGGTATGTTTGGTAAACTCTTAGCTCCTGTCTTTACCAGAATCTATCCGTGTGCTCTTGAAGAAGTTAGAAGTAAGGCACAGAAGGAACAACGAATCATAGACACACTGGAGCCTGTAATGATGAGACACAAACTGATTGTCAATAAGAGTGTTGTCTTAAATGATTACAAAGTCTATGAACGTGACCCTAATTATTCTTTAATCTATCAAATGACCAGACTGACCAATGTAAGAGGAGCCTTGGCACATGACGATAGATTAGATGCTCTTGAAATGGCAATAGAGTACTTTGCCAACTGTATGGATAGAGATTACCAGACAGGCATGGAAGAGCGTATGGACGAATTATTAGACAGATGGAGTGACCCAGACAGAGGTATCTTCTATATTGAGGAGATGCATAATAACGCACCACAGACACCAGTGGGAAGACATGATTACAGTATAGTTAAGTTAGCTATGCTGAAAGATTTAAATACAGCCGAAAAAATAAAGTATAAATAGACATAACATTTAGCTAATTGTCACACTATTATACAAAAGTGCTAATTGTCACACTATTAGAAGAAGAGAGGAGAAAAGTATATATGTATCATACATGACCATTCCATGGTTGGTATATGGGAATGTTATGTGGATAGATATATGCACTCCTATGTGTATGTTATGAGAGACTATTAACTACTATACTTAAGTATATCTTTATTGTTCTTGTTACAACTACTACTAAAGATATACTTAAGATAGTTCTTTAGTAGTAGTTGTAATAGTCCTACTATAGATAAATATTTAAGTAGATTAAAAGAACATTAAAGGAGATACTAAAGATGAATAGTAATAGTGTTCCTTTCAAAGATAAATACTTAAGTATAATTATTAAAATTGTATTAATTTTAATTCTCTTAAGTACAATCATTGTTGGTTGTTATTTAAGTTACCATAAAGGTTATACTAAAGGTTTATCTGAAAGTCGTAGTTGTAATAGTCCCTCCATAGACAATCCTTTACTTTCCACTGATATTGGTATAAAATGGAAAGACAAAGCTACTGATAATGATTTGGTTTTAAATAACCATTACAAAGCTACTATAGATGGACAAGAAGTCATTATTCCTGTAGCACCCAAGAAGATTAAAACTCCATTAGAATCTTCATCTCCCTCTAATGTAACCACCACTGTTGACCAGACACTCGATTTGACCCCATTGTATAAAGACTATGAGAAAAAGAGGAAATGGGAGATTGGAACTGGTGTAGGCGGTGTGTCTGGCGAATGGTATATTCCAATCCAGATACAGAGGAACTTTAACAAAGACAAAGCATTAGAGGTACAGCTCAATGTGTCTCCAGAAAAGAAAGGTGTGTCTGGAGCACAAGTGACATACAAGGTCAGAATTTAGTTACCTTGGGTAAGTAATATTTTAGTAGCATAGTAGTAGTCAAATATTAAGAAAAACCAGATATTGTCGTGCATTGTCTATTTGATATATATT
>ERZ506827.5-NODE-5-length-208716-cov-24.648_pt1 | contig 208716 bp, 179 predicted proteins | sample MGYA00513978_ERZ506827 | MGnify/ENA metagenome assembly ERZ506827 | reverse complement strand
CACGTACGGTTCTGAGGGGGGAAGAGGGCAGTAATGCCCTTGACCTACCCGATCGTCCCGCCGACATGGAACAGCGCAACGGCAGGGCGGTACGCAAGGGAAACACCGTCAAGCTCTGGGGAAACAACACTGTGGACGTGGTGATTTATGGCACTGAAAAGACACTCGACGCTTACAAGTTCAACCTGTTGAAGAACAAGCAGATGTTCATTAACCAAATCAACAACGGCACGATTGCCGTGCGCCGTATCGACGAGGACGCTATGGACGAGGACAACGGCATGAACTTCGCCGAGTTCGTGGCTCTCCTGTCGGGAAATACCGACCTGTTGGAGAAAACGAAGCTCGACAACAAGATTATGCAGCTCGAAAAGGAACAGGCCATTTTCAAGAAAGACCGCATCAGGGCCGAACGCAAGATAGCCGCCAATCAGGAAGATATGACAAAAGCCGAGAGTGCGGCAGAACGCATGACACAGGACTGGGAGTATATCACCTCTTACACCGGAGACCGGACGACCCGGTTGTTGAACCTCGCACAAACTACGGCGGAAGAGACCGGACGGGAACTGCACCGCATTTCCAAAACCTATCGCAACGGAGCAATCAGCACGATAGGCACGTATGCCGGATTGAACCTGTCGGTGTACAGTGAGTATGACATGGGCGGAACGTTCTACCGAAATACGTTCCTCGTCGAAGGCGTAAGCGGGCTGAAATACCGTTGCGGCATATCGGGTGCATTGCCTCTGGGCTTCGTGGAATCCTCCCGATACCCGCAAGCCGCCCTCGCCAAGCTACCCGGCATGATTGAGGAACAACGGCAGAAGATAGCCAAGCTGGAGAGCGAGATACCCGCTTTGCAGGGAATCATCGCCCGTAAGTGGAGCAAGGCGGACGAGTTGGCAAGGCTCAAACAGGAGTGCAACGCCTTACAGCACCGGATCGACGAAAGTATGAAAGAGGCGGAACGCACACAGCCCGCCCTTTCCGAACACGGGGCCACCGACAAAGCGGCCTGACCGTAATTCATAGATTTAACCTTTTCCCTCTGTTCGGTTACAACGACCGGACAGGGGGATTTTTTCACCTTCCGGTCTGCCGACGGCCATACCCGGTTGTAACGGAATCTTCCCCCTTGTACCTCCAGCCACTCCTTTTATACCGTACACATTGTCTTTTATAGGCAGGCTTCCGCTTCCTCCTCTTGTAGATTGAGATGCCATCACGAACCGACGACCGTAAAGCCCGACACTTTTTTCCGCAAAGTTGATTGCATCTCAAAACTTTGCCTCAAGGCCCATCTTCGATTTTCCTGATGAAAAATCTTCCTTCTCATTCCATTCCAAGTGTATTTTTCATGGAATCCTTGCCGCAAACCCCGTGATGCAAAGACGAGGCAGAAAAAAGAATCGAACTTTCCGGTAATCGCTCGAACCGGAGGGAAATAAAAAACTTAAAAACAAATTGAAACATGAAAAGAAATTCGCTTTTTGACAACTGGTTCGTTTACAACTATCAGAGATTGCGTAACATATTCGGACGTTACCTGCACGAGGACGCCTTTCACGACGCCTATTTGGCGATGAAACGGGAAGTCGTGATTTCGGAAATACCTGTCGAGAGCTTTGAGCCTTATTTTTTCGGCGTGTACAAGAAGTGCAAGCTGAAATGTATTCACAAGGATAGTTGTTACTGTTTCCCCGACAACGAACATTTCTTTTTGCTCATGCAGGAAGAAGAAACACCGTCCGTCGAGGTGCTGGCAGCTTCCGACAAGCTGGTGTATGACATACTGCTGTTTGTGAAGAAGAAATATCCCCAAACGGACTACGAGCTTTTCAGGCTGAAAGAGTACGAGGCGAAATGTTCATACAGACACCTTTCCGCCTATGCAGGCATTTCCGCAAGTGCGATACACCGGAGAATAAGCGATATAGCCGACACTATCCGCAATCACGAAGGATTTTCCAAAAGGTACGCCCACGTAAGCATGTAATTTGTATAACCCGTAAATAATTCAAGAAAATGAAATTTGTAATTTACAACGTCGAGAACTGCCGGACAAGAGAAAATCGTGTAGGTAAAAGAAGCATAAGGTTCAACAGCGTTACCGGCAACATGTATCTATCCACCAAATTGGCAAAAGAAATGAATATCACGATGAACGACCGACTGGAGTTTGGCTGTGATGAAAACAACCTGAAAGAGTGGTTTCTGCACAAAACCACTGACAAGCGAGGTTTTCCGCTGCAGTTCAACAGGGGAGGAACACGCTTGAGGAATAAGTACATCTGTAAGACCATTTTGGATATAGCGAAAGTCAAGGAGAGCGCAACATTCTTGGTATCGAAAGACCCGGTAAAGACCGAACTGGGGCCATTTTACAGAATAATACTCTCTTGCCCCATTCTCCCGAAGAACAAGCCCAAACTATAAGCCGATATCCTCTGTGGTCTGTCCGATGGGCGAAAGCCCTCCGGACGGATTGCGGGGCAACCGATACCTTTTATAGTACGATTACTCCTTTTTTACCTTCAGGCTGTTTCCCTATTATACGCCGGCTCTCCCAACCCCGTGAACCAGTGGAAAGTCTGTGCCGTAACAAGTCGTCAGAGAAAGGTACGGGAGGCCGTTCAAAACCGGCGGCAGCCCGGATCGTGCCGTTCCATGCCGGAGCTTCGACCTGTCGAAACAACACGGTATTCCACAGCCCGACCGGTCTTTATGCCGCTGGTTTCGGACTTTCCGCCTCTGTTCCGTATCTTTCCCTTGTGACCTGCCACGTCAAGGGCAAACGGTGATACTTCTTATTCGCTCCGCGCTTTCATTCCGCCCGGTCGAAATTCAGGCGTGGAGCGGATAAGGAGAATCCCTTTCATGTTTGCCCCGGCAGACCCTTGCCTGACCCGCCCCAGCCGGACCCTTTTCTACTTCGTTTCCCCTGCATTTATACCGGCAAAGCCGTACTCCCTTTTTACCATCATATTTACCGGCCTGTTCCTGTCTCCTCTCTGCCGGTGCCGTCCGGTTTGCCAGATGCAAAGGTCGGCTGCCATGCTTGATCCGGCGGCTTGAAGTGCATTCCCCGCAAATTCTTCCTTTCTATGAAAAAGTAATTGGCCGGGAAACCCGCCGTATGAAGCCCTGTTGGCAGCCGTGTTCCGCATCTGTAAAATCCCGGAACGGTTCAGACAGAGAGAAGAATCGAAAAAAGGGTAAAAAAGCAGATGTTTCACGGCATAAAAGACAAGTGATGGACAAGAAAAATTGTAAAACAGGCAAACGCATGAAAAGGCAGGTTGAAAAAATCCTGATGGTTATCAATGTCAAATGGGAAATCATAGATATTCTTCAAATAACCAATCGGCGTTTTATGTACAATCCGCAAACGGGAACTTTAATTTTAGGAAACGTATTTACAACCGATTATTAATCAATATTTTGTAAACAATAAGTCAGAAATATGGTTGTGGTCCTTAATGATACATTCTAAAGGACACAGATTTAACGGTTTTATTAATTCTTAACCTTCTTAGGGCGTCAATATGATGCCAAATCTTCTCTTTTCAGTACAATTCGTTTCCGAAGTTCCACTTATATTTTTGATTCATTTAAAACTGCTCAATAACAATACAAAAAATAGAATAATATTCTTATTTATTAATTATTTACGTATTAATAATAGAAAAGAAAGTGTTTAATTATAAAAGCATATAATTTACATACAAAAACCAGTCTTTTTTAGATAAATATAATATCAATATATAGTATCGATAAGTAGTACACAAAGTATATCTTTTCTTGTGGTTGCAGGTATTCTTTTGACCATTACACTAATATATACTGGCAAAAACAAAAGCTTATGATTTTTTTGTTTTCGCCAGCATATATTTTGCTGTTAGTAGGTGTATGTATTTAGTTTACTTTGAACATATATACAAAATTGTAAATTAAACTTAATATAGAAGATTTCTATCCTACCATTGTTGTCTATTCATGTCAGTATATGTAAACTTGACATAGTTGGAGATACAAATATATGTTTTACAACAAGTTTCTTGCATATATCAATAGGGATTAAATCCCAAAAGACATCAACACAACTGAACGAGCAAAAATAACTAAATTGATAATACGTATATATAATAATCTATTGATTACAGAAACAAAAAAGAAATTATGTAGATCAAAAAAAATATTTTGGTGTTTATTTTTAATATATTATTTTATATTCCCGCTCCAGAGAAAACAATTACTTACTATAAGTAAATCAATGTTTTTCTAAAAAAATCGCATAAATTCTATTATTAATTAAATATATTATTTATTTTTGCACGGAAAATAAAAAATAATGTTAAACCTTAAAGTTTCGAACTTCATGAATTTAAAGAATCATTTTTTTATGAAGATGGGAGGGGTGTTGCTAACATCAGGCACATTGTTGTTTTCAGCACCGTTATCTTCAACGGCACGGGCTGCTGATGGCACCGAGACGGTGATGAAGCAGGCCATAATGCAAGGAAAAGAAGGCCCCCAAAAAAGAACTATTACCGGTGTCATCACTGATGCAATCGAGGGAACACCTGTGGTAGGAGCCACAATCAAAATCAAAGGTCAATCTGCAGGTACAATTTCGGGATTGGATGGTGACTTTTCATTGTCAGTCACCAGCAAGGATGTACTTCAAATCAGTTTTGTGGGATACAAAACAAAAGAAGTGCAGGTAGGGGATCTGGGTGTTCTCAACATTAAATTGGAAACTGACAGTGAGCTTCTAAACGAAATTGTGGTAGTAGGTGCCGGAACACAGAAGAAAGTCAGTGTGACAGGTGCAATTACATCAGTGAAAGGTCTGGCTTTAGCTTCTCCAACCTCTTCGCTGACCAACTCATTTGCCGGTAAACTGGCCGGTGTTATTTCAACTACCAATAGTGGTGCTCCGGGTGAGGCTGCCGCTTTCTACATCCGTGGTATCGGAACGTTTGGTGGACGGGCCACTCCGCTGATTATGCTGGATGACGTGGAAATTTCAGCATCAGACTTGAACAAAATTCCTGCAGAAACGATTGAAAGTTTCTCTATTTTGAAAGATGCCTCTGCCACAGCTATCTATGGTGCTCGTGGTGCCAATGGTGTGATGTTGGTCACCACAAAGACCGGTAAGGAAAATGAAACGACCAAAGTGAACGCCAGCATTGAAAACTCCTTCAACGTTATGGACCGTTTCCCGGAATTTGTGGATGGAGCTACCTGGATGGAAATGTACAACGAAGCACAACTTACCCGAGACCCGCATGCTTCTCAACGCTACAGCCAGGAAATTATCGACAACACTCGCAAGGGGATCAATCCGCTGATATACCCCAGTATAGACTGGACTGACTACATTTTCAAGAAGATGGCTATGAGCCAACGTGCAAACATCAACGTATCGGGTGGTGGTTCGAAAGCCACGTACTATATGAGTATTCAGGCAAACCATGATACCGGATTGTTGAATACGAAGAAATTCTATTCTTTCAACAATAACATTAACAATTGGTCCTACAATTTCCAAAATAATATTCGTTACAAGCTGACGCGCAGCACTACTATTGATTTGAGGATGAATGCGCAGATTTCGAACAACAACGGCCCTCAATATAACCCCGCTGATTTGTTCGCCAAAGCCCGCACTACCAACCCGGTAAGTTTCCCGGCTATTTTTCCGGCACAAGAGGGTGACAAGCATCCGCGCTTCGGTAATGCATACCGTACAGGTAATACCTTGATGGAAAATCCATATGCATTTATGAATACATCATTCAAAAATTACCAGTCAAACACACTGAATACTTCCTTGAAGATTACACAAAACTTTGATTTCATCACCAAGGGATTGAAGGCTACCGCATTGATTAACTTCAAGAACTGGTCGTACAACCAATATACCCGTACTATCGAGCCCTATTTCTATCGGGTAAAAACAGGTAGCTACGACCCGGCTACCAATACATACGAACTGGAACGTTTGGGGACATCTGGAACAGATTATATTGCCCAATCGGGTATTACCAAAGGCGGTGATAACACGTTCTTCTTGCAATTTACAATAGACTATGCCCGCCGCTTTAATAAACACAACGTAGGCGGCATGTTGCTTTACACACAACGTGAATATAAAAATGATGTGCTGCCCAGCCGCAATCAAGGCGTGTCCGGACGTGCAACCTATGATTATGACCAACGCTACTTGTTTGAATTTAACTTCGGTTACAATGGGACTGAACGTCTAGGCAAAGGTGACCGTTTTGAATTCTTCCCCGCTGTTTCTCTGGGCTGGTTAGTGTCCAACGAAAAATTCTTCGAACCGCTAAGCGACGTCGTTTCTTCTTTGAAACTAAGAGGTTCATACGGTTTGGTTGGTAGTGACGAGACAGGTCCTAGTGGTGCACCTCACTTCCTTTACATCGACCAGGTACAGGTAACAGGTAATGGCCGTCCGGGATTTACTACAGGTGAAAACTTGAATGTCAGTTACTATGGCCCCGTAGTACAGCAATGGGCTGTTCAAAATGGCGGTTGGGAACGAGTAAAGAAATTAGACGTCGGATTCGATATGGAACTGTTCAGAGAATTAAGCATCACATTCGACTTCTTCTATGACAAACGATACAACATTTTGCTTCATCGTGAAGCGTGGCCGCAATCACTTGGCTTCCACGGAGCCAAACCCTGGTCGAACAAGGGTAAAGTGGACAATTGGGGTTATGAAGTGAGTACCAACTGGCGCAAACAGCTGACCAAAGACCTGACTGTGGACTTCCGTGGAACATTTACCTATACACAGAACAAATACATAGACCTAGACGAACCTATCTATCCTTACGTATGGCAGACGGCAACCGGAAAGCCACTGAACCGCAGAACCGGTTATATTGCTGAAGGCTTGTTCCAAAGCCAGGAAGAAATAGACAACAGTCCGACACAAAATCTGGGTAGTAAACCGATGCCGGGTGATATCAAATACCGCGATGTCGATGGTAACGGATTGATTGACAGCAAGGACCAGGTGATGATTTCCAAAACAGCCGGTATGCCACGCATACAGTATGGCTTTGGCGTCAACATTGACTGGAAACGTTTCAACTTCGGTGTATTCTTCAACGGCTCGGCTATGCGCGATATTGACATCAACGGATTGCATCCGTTTGGACAGAATGACTATAATGCCATGAAATTCGTTGCAGAAAACCGCTGGACAGAAGCCAATCCAAATCCCAATGCGGAATATCCACGTTTGGGGTTGAATGATTCACAGATGAGCAATAATTCACAATCCAGCACTTATTGGATTAGAAATGGCAACTTCCTGCGTTTCAAGACACTTGAAATTGGATACCGTTTCGACCACGTACGCCTCTACTTTACCGGAAACAACCTGGCGGTGTTCAGTCCGTTTAAATTGTGGGATCCTGAACTGGGCTGGAACAGCTACCCGCTGCAACGTACCTTCTGTATCGGTGCGCAATTATCCTTTTAATTAAACCTTTAAGAATAAAAAAATATTATGAGTTCTTTTAGCAAATTAGCAAATATTACGCTACTGTCATTGGCTATGACTTGCAGCATGACTTCTTGTGATTATTTGGATATAGTACCACCTGAACAAGCCGACTTGCAAGATGCCAATAAGGACCGTGCAGGAACATTGGGCTTTTTATACTCTTGCTATGCAGGAGTGATGAATCCAATGACCTATACAGGATTGGAAATGGGTTCGGACGAATACGTTTTACCCCGTTTGTGGCAAAATGCAGGACAAAAAGTTCAATGGAATCAGAACGAAGCAGCCAACCTGGCTGATGGTTGGAGATGGGGGGCATACTACCAGCATATCGGTCAATGTCACCTGTTCATGAAAGAATTGCCCTATGCACTTGCCATATCAGAAGAGGAAAAAGTGACCATGAAAGCTGAAATCGACTTTTTGCTGGCCTATTACCACATGCAGGTATTGTTTCAATACGGTCCCTGTCCTATCACCGACCGGTACATAGAACAAAATACGCCGTCCAGCGAATTTCCGGGCAGAAGTCATTATGACTACGTGACAGAGTGGTGCTACAATAAATTCGAAGAAGCCTATGCCAACCTGCCTGCTACTCGTGAAGGAGACGACTGGGGCCGTGCCACCCGTCCGATAGTCAGAGCTTTGCAGGCGCGTTTGAGACTGTATGCTGCTTCCAGATTGTGGAACGGCGGATTCCCTTACAGAGACTGGAAAAATAAGAACTATGAAACTCCTGGCTATGGATTGGAACTTGTAAGTATGAACTATGATGAAGAGAAATGGCGCAAAGCCTTGTCAGCTTGTCAGAGCGCCCTGAAAGAAGCCGAGTCTGCCGGACATAGGCTTTTCACTCTGCAACAATCGGAGCAACTGAGGGAACAGCAAAAGGTAGGCTTTCCTTTCGTGCCCGACAAACCGCTAACAGGTTCAGATGCCGAAAAGAACGAGGATTTCCTGAAACGTGTGATGCTGATGCGTTATATGGTTACTACCAGAGTAAACGAAGGTAACACAGAAACAATCTGGGGATTGGCCAACCAAGGCGATTACTTGGTGGCGTCACTACCTCACCGCACCATCAAGAACAACCAGGGCACTTGGAAAGGCGGATACTCGGGAATTGCCCCTACATTGAATGCGTTGGCCCGTTTCTACAAAGAGGACGGAACACCTGTCAATGACTGGCAAGATGACAAATATTATCAGTCCGCTGGAATAGACGGTCGTCCGGGCATTATTAACTTCAATGTGAACCGCGAACCCAGATTTTATGCCTGGGTAGCTTTCGATGACGGCGATTTCGGCTACGAACTGGCAAATGGTATCCCGCTTAAATTGCAAATGAGGGATTCGGAGTTACACGGTTATAACCCAGATTTGTTCAACAGAGACAACTGCGAAACAGGATTCCTGAACCAAAAGTTCTTCCCAGCCAACTACCGTCACACCCCAGGTGGTGAGCAAAATGAATCCAAACCCAGGCCATTAATCCGTATGGCTGAATTGTATCTGAATCTGGCAGAATGCTATGCAGCATTAAAGGAAGAGGAAAATGCGTTTAAAAACTTGAATGTCATTCGTGAACGTGCAGGAGTAAAACCATTGGCACACAACGACCTGTCTACTCAATCACTGGAAGAATGGGTACGCAACGAACGTAACAACGAACTGTGGCTGGAAGGTCACCGTTTCTTTGACATCCGTCGCTGGATGATTGCTCCTCAAACCATGAGCTACGGAGTGCGTATGGGACTGAATGCCTTACAGAAAAAGGATCCTACTTTTGAAGAATTCAACAAACCGGTGCTCATCAGCCAGCCCTTTGCATGGCACAATCGTATGTATGTATCTCCGGTGTTTGAAAATGAAATCTACAAAGGTCCTCAATTTGTACAATTCCCAGGTTATTAATCTTATAATTATTTATACTAAAGACAATGAAAAATTCAGCATTTTTTTCATGCTTGATGTGCGGCATGCTGGCGTTGTCAAGTTGCGAGACATATGATGAGCTGGTTCCGTCAGAATATCATCACATTTTGAACCTCAAGCAATATGGCATGCAGCACCTCTCATTGTACACTACCGGTGAAGATGCAGTGTACAAGTTTACTGTGATGAAAGGCGGTTCGGAAGTCGGAAACGCGGCAACAGCCAAGATCGAAGTAATGGCAGAAGAAGAGTTCAATACATATGCCAAAGACAACAATGTGGCTGAGTCGTATCTTCCTGCTGACAAATATAAAATCCATGAAACGCAACTGAACTTCGCTTCAGATGAAACATACAAGTTTGGTGAAGTCACCTTAAAGACGGTCGACATCAAGAAATTAATGGACGAAACGCAGAAAAAATATGTACTTCCCATCCGTATGGTAAGTTCGGACTGTACAGTAAAAAACAATTTACTGCTTATCCAACTAGATGTTGAAACACCAACTATAGCCTTTAATTTAGCAGACGGCAACAAGTTTGCTATGGTTTCTTCTTTCACCTCGAGTGATCCCCAAACTCAGACGGCAGAATTCAATGTGACGTTCCCAATGCCGAATCAATGGGACTTTACCTTTGATGCGAACACAGATGAACAGGCTATGCAGGCATTCAACGAATATAACGCTAAGTTTGATAACAAATTCACTCTGCTTCCGGAAAAAGCATACAAATTTAATGGAAAAGGTATTTCATTCCCAAAGGAAGCTACTTCAATGAGCCTGTCGGTGACTATCGACGCAAGCAAGTTGTCGTGTGGTGAATATATTTTACCGCTTCATTTGTGCAATTTGTCGAACAAGCATTTTGAGACTGACACACAAAATGATATTGTTCTGCTAGGCGTGAAGTACGTTCCTAAGAAGCTGGATGTGAAAGTTGACCAACTTTCAACCAATTCCGTTCAAGACAATGACGAAACAGGTTTGTCGGGCTTGATAGACGGTGATTTGGAGGGGAATGGCTATTTCCATTCAAAATGGAGCGCTCCGGTTTTAGATGCAAATTACGGAAACTACATCGATATAAAGATTGGCAAAACGCTCCACAGCCTATCCTTCGACTACTGGACACGTAAGCAAAACGGAAATGGTGCTCCCCGTTCTATCAGGCTGTTTGTTAGCGACGACGGCAGTAGTTGGAGAAAATTAAAAGATATTAATAAAGGTTTACCCAGTAATGGAAACACGAAATACTCTTCAGCCATTTTCACTGATGAAGAAGGCTTCTCATACGTACGATTTGCAGTATTGGTAAGTGCAGCCGGGGACATGACCAACTCCTATGCTTACTTCAACCTGCATGAATTGACATTCTACGGCGAATAAGAAGTAGTATAACCAATAATAAGCAGAGTTGAGCAAATCCATTCAACTCTGCTATTTTTTATATAAATCTAATATATAACCCATATCATGAAGACCTTTTTTTTAATAAAATTGAATATCTCTCTTGTTCTGCTGGCTGGAATCACTACTTTTTATGCTTGCAAGAGTGATGACAGGGAGCTACAGGGAGAGCTGGTGCCGCAAGTCCAGAAACCGAATGATATTTCGGAGATAAATCTGGAGAAGGATGTAAAGCTGAAAGTTAGCGGCGGACGCGATACCGACCATCAGCAGGGGCAGGATATATCGAAATCTTATGATGGGCAGTTCGGTGGAACCTGTTATCATTCCACATGGAATCAATCTGCAAAATTCCCCGTTATTCTTGAATATCAATTCGATCAGAATAAGCTTACGCTGGACTATATCCTGTATCACAGTCGAAATGGTAACGGTAATTTCGGAGCATTCGAACTTTACATCAAGCCCCAAGGAAGTACGGATTTTGTTCATATACAAGATTATGATTTTAAGGGAGCAGGAGGCAGCCACAGGATATTGCTGAACGATTCGATTGTGCCTGCAGCTGTTCAATTCAAAGTTAAAAGCGGATTATATGATTTCGTCAGTTGCGACGAGATGGAATTTTTCCATGCTGCGGAAGACCCGCTTGACGAACAGCTGACAACTGTATTTACCGATCGTTCATGCAGTGAACTCCTCCCAGACGTTTCCGACGAAACTATCAATCGGCTTCCGGCATTCTTCAGTGTACTGGCAAAGTCTCTGCAGAGCAATACTTATCCCGAAGCGGAAAAGAGATTCAGGATACAGTCATATCAGGCATACAGCGTGCCCGAATATTGGGGAGATAAATTGAGAACTAACTATTATTCTTCTCTTTGCAACCCTACTGGTATCATAACTAATGCGGAGGAAGAGATGATTGTTTTAGCAGACGGCATACCGCAAGGTGAATCCATTTCACTAAGGTGTTGTTCGGATCTGGGCCCCGATGGTGAAGAACGATTCTTGAAAAACGGAATCAACAAGTTTTCTTTTTCACGTGCGGGAAATCTGTTTGTTATCTATCAGAAACCTGATCCCCGTGGCATGCCGGCGGTGAAAATACATTTTCCCCCACAGTATGTAAAGACAACGGAACATGCGCGTGTAGGCTTCAATGTATGGGATCTGAGTGTGGATAAGACCGATGATCAGTTCCGCGAATATATCCGGAAGGCCAAATCAGTCACTTTGGACGGATCTAAAAAATGTGTATTTGTATTGAAAGGCAGGAAGATTCTGTTTACAGCACTGAAAGACTTGTTGCAAAATCAGGACAACTTCAAACACTATGGAGTAGTAAAAGGAATCGAACGATGGGATAATCTGATAGATTGGGAGCAGGAACTGGCTGCTATCGACACCTATTCGAATACGGGAGAATTCAATTCACTGATGCATGTCACGACTTTCACCGATGGACTTTATGCTACCAATTATTACATTAACATGGCAGCCGGTGATGTAAGCACAAAAGACGGTTGGGGATTCAAAAACAACTTTGATCCTCGCGATATGGATCAAAATCAGGACAATGAATGGGGACCGGGGCATGAACTCGGACATATGCATCAGGGAGCCATTAACTGGCCCAGCACTACGGAATCAAGCAATAATCTCTTTTCTAATTATGTGGTATATAAGATAGGTAAGTGGGGGTCACGTGGTAGTTCCATCGGGACATTGGCTGCTTATCGGTATGCACCTCCGACCCCTTGGAGCAGATTCATGCATCCTCGCGATCCGAACACGCTGAAATTTACCCCTCAAGATATGACATCTGATGATGCCAACAAATACGGATTATATCAAGGGGAAGCCTCTGAAATGCATATGCGTCTCAACCAGCAATTGTGGACATATTTCGAACGTATCGGCAAGAAACCGAATACCATCCGTAAGATATTCGAACAAGGACGTACCCCTGAATTTTGGTTACCTTCCAATGATCCGGGAGTGGCACAGTTGATGTATGCGCGCAATGTAGCAAAAGCTGCTGACATGGATATGACCGAATTCTTCGATGCCTGGGGATTCTTTATTCCGGTCAGTAGTTTCAAGTTGTATGCTTACGGAAGCTTTTCATATACCGTGACACAGGATATGATTAATCAAACGCTGGATTATATGAAAAAATTCCCCACTAAATGTCCGCCTATTGAATACATTGAAGACCGAAGATACCAGGCAGGGGCCAAAGGCAATCAAAAAGGTATATCCGAAGATGGAGGAGATGTAGGGTATTTCGAAACATTCCAGAACAATGTAAAAATCACCAAACCTGTAAGTTATACTGTTTCCGGAAGAGAATACACTGTGACTGATGGCGAGCAGGCGGTTGCTTTCGAATTAATCAAGGACGGTAAAAGAGTATGGTTTGCTAATCGGTTTGTATTTACCGTACCTGACGCAGTAGACATTGGGGGGGCGGAACTGTACGCTGTTCAGGCGGACGGGCAACGTATTAAAGCAAACAAATAGGGAAATTTACTGAATATCCCCAATCTTATATGGAATGAAGAGTAGCTTTTACTTTTGAGTAGAAGTTACTCTTTGTTTTTGCCTTGACTGTCTATACAAACAATACGGCGTCCTCTATTATAGGTAAAAGATCTATATTCTAAAGCCACTTATAATGACTGAAAGCCAATTTTATCTTCCCATCGAAAAGCCTCTCCTCTGTTGCTGGTCATAATGGCCTCCCACCACGTTCTCGACTTCCCGTCTGGCTTTGATTTGCTCCCGATTATCCAGTTTGCCTTTCTGCATGGCTGTGATATACAAGAAGTCCCCGGCTGCATGGTGCGACTGCCTCTCATCTCCGAACAGGTCAAGGGCCTTTTTGATATCAGATACTTGCTCCGTATCGAAACGTGGCTTGTAATAATCCCTTGCCAAACGGATAATGCAGTTTACTGCCTTACGGAAAATGTCGCTTGTTTTGAGCAGCAGGAAACTCAGACAGCCAATAATATGATTCTGCCATGCAATCCGGTTTTTAAGCCTTGTGGTTTCCTGTGCATGTTCCGTCTCCTTGCGGCTCAGCTCGGACTGGTACTTACTTTTCAAGTTCATCAGTTCACGGTTATGGTCGCTCTGCATGGTCTGGATTTTACACTGTAACTGTTCAATGGTCTCCTCGTGCGTGGAAATCTCGCTACGTAAATCCTCGATTTCATTTTTCAGGGCTTTTGACTTTCCGGTCGCCCAGCCGACAGCGGCGTTCAGAAGTTCGCTCCCTTTTTCCCTGTTCAGCTTGGAGCGTTTCTCGCTGATAGCCTTGTCGAGGTCTTCACTCTGCCGCTCCTTTTGATAAGCCGTTTCGATAAGGATGTTGGTTCTGCTTTCAACCTCCTGCATCTTTTGGTTTGCGGTTTCCAGTTGATGCTCCCTATACTGCCTTGTAACATCAAGGCGGTTCATCTCCTCTTTCTGCTTCTCGATGATGAAATCGTTACGCTCCAAATGCTTCTTCCCCGTCTCGGCTTTGAATTGCCCACGTTTCATGGAGAGGATGTCAGATGCCAAAGTCTGCATCGCCATCATATCGTCATCATTGAGCTTTTGGCTCTTGCCCGTGTCATGGTTCATCCAGTCGAATACTATGTGCGCATGGTAATTCGGCTTGAACCATTTTTCACCCACTTGGAAACTCTCCTTGTCCTCTGCATCAGGCTGTCCGCTTAGCCAATGCCCCTCATCCTTGTGCAGGAAGATTTGAAGCGGTGTGATGCCCCAGCGTCTTTGGCATTCCTCGCCAAATTTTTTCACGTCTGCCAGTGTCGTGTCCGGTTTGATGAGCAGCACCCCCTCACGGACTGGTGAACATCCTGCCACTTTGATGATTTTGCCGTTCTTTCCTTTTCGCTCACGTTCTTTCTCCTGCATGGCACGACCTGTCTTTTCCTTTACCATCCGTTTGATGTTGTCGTAGTGCGTTTGCAGGTCGGAGCTGCCGAAGTCCGGGTTTATCCATTGCTCGTTGCCGGCGGAGAGTTCGGGTACGATGTAGATTCTGGACTCACCGATATTGCACATGTATTCGGCAGTCCTGCGGTTATGAGCCTCACTTGATTTGGTGTTGCAAGGCTTGATATGAATGCTTGATTTTGTTGCCATACTACTATTAAAATTTGATTTGTAGATAAAATTATTTTCCGCTGTCCGCTCGTAACCGTACAGGGTTCTTAGGGGGGTAACCCATAAGCGGAGATTGCAAAGAGAGGGTCACTCTTTGCTCGGGGTTCTCAGGGGAGAAACGCCCTGAGTGGGTTCTTAGGGCAAAGTCCTAAGTGGGTCGGGGCAAAGCCCGGCCCCTCGGGAGAGCCCACAACTACGAAAGCGGAGCGTGTAGTTATAGTGGGCTATATCAAGGGCAAGCCCTTGTCCGTGTACCACAGCCTCCGGCTTCCGCTCTCCTGCCGTCAGGGAGGGCTTCAGTCACCGTATCTGATTGGACTTGCACCAACCAGTACAAGGTCTAAATCGTCTATCAGCTTTTGCAGGAGCGGATTCTTTTCCATCATCCGTTGGAGGATTTTTTCAGCCTCTACCAAGTGGTCGGCTGTACACATCAGTTTGCCCTCCCGTATCTGGTAAATAATCCAATCGGCAATGTCGATATGGTCAGCCTTTTGCTTCGGAGTGGCATTTTTCTCGATGATGTCAGATACAATCGCCTTGCAAAAGTTCATACTTCCGGCACGTTGTTTCCATTCGGCATATCCGTCCGCATCAGGAAAAAGAAGTACGGTTCTCCCGGTTAACACACGGAGCTTTTCCTCTCTTAATTGGCTCTTGCCACCTGTCGCCAGCCATACATAGCCGGGGAATATGGATGAGCCGATTACGGCACTCTTTTCGGATTCCACCAAGACCACCACTTTGTCGGGATTGCCGCCCAGCAGATGTTCCCCGAAGAGGCACTGGGAGAGTTGCCACTTTTCCGGCAGTACCCGTTGCCTTTTCAGTATGCTGTGTATCCAGTCCACTGCCGATGTCTGTCCTCCCTTGATACGATGTCCGTCTTCGGGATTGTACTGTATCACCTTACCTGTGCGTACCTTGTTATTGCTGTCTATCTGCCAGAAAATGACAGCCCCGTCACGTGTAGCCTCCAAACGGTATTCCTCCAGCAACCGTTTCAGCACTTCTTTTGCCTTACTGCCGTAATAGGAAGTAAGGAGCGAGGTAATGAAGCGGAAGAAATTGCTGTGAACGCTTTTCGATTTCTCCACATAATGGGGTGGTATGTAACCTATGGCACCCGGCTGTGATACCTGTTTGGGCTTTTGTTCCACCCTTCGCCCGCCGGAAGAGAAATCATTTGTGGCACGACATTCGGGATGTTCCCGAAAGTATTGCTTGGGGGTGTAGTGATACCCGCAACTGCTTTCATGATTGCACCTGCCAACCGATGGATGCAGGGGTGTGTCCTGCTCATCCACATAATAGGCAAAGGAGTGTCTGTCACCACAACCCGGGCAGGTATGCCGTGTTGCCGCTCCTTTATATTTCTGTAACGAATAGCTGCTCATTGCTTTCCTCCTTTCTTTTTCCGTTGCTTGTTCCGCTGTCCCGTCCTGTCCCACTGTCCCGGCTCATAGGGCATGGGACGATGGGACACCTTGGGACGCTTCGGGGAATACCGCTTTCTCATGGCTTGCCCTCCCCATTTTCTTGTCCGGCAAACAGTTCCGCTTGCTTTACTTCCCTGATTGTCCCGTCCTGTCCCATTGTCCCACTTGTTGTGGGTTGGGACGGTGGGACACTTGGGACAGCCATATCCTTATTCTCCTTACTGCGTTGGATTATCCGGCTGACGGTGGACTTGCCACAATTCACCTGTGAGGCTATCTCCCTTACAGACCTGCCCGATTGGGATAGCTGCAAAATCATGCAGTCCCTTTGGCTCGATTCATTGTCACCCAATTTTTTCAGATGTTCCTTTTCCGTGGAGTAACCCCGGTACACGAACTGCAAGAAGGCATCCACCTTTTCAATTTCATAGAGGATTACATTGTCCGCATCATATGAGTATGTGCCATAGCGCACTTTCAACTGCTTCACATAACGAAGCCCACCGTCCTGCGCACTCTTGCCGATGGCAAACACGCTGTCAAAGAAGTTGTAGAGCCGTTTGCTTCCTGCAAGGTCATTGGATGTGATGGGACAGTCCAAAGAACGTTTGGGGGTATGCGCCAAGACAAGCATAGACAGGTCATACCTCTTTTTGAGATTGTTGAGTTGTATCATCAGCCGTCCGGCGGCATCGCCCTTTTCCATTGCACAGCACAGATAGGTAAGGTTATCCACGATGAAAATCTTACAGCGGGTTTGCAACGCCATCTGCTCGATGCTGCCGATAATCGCCTCTTCAAAGTCTGCTTCCAACAGCGAATTGCAGTCAAGAGATACCCGATACAACTTTTCCGGAAAGGTGTAGAGGTATCCGTGTTCATCGGTATAGCGGAGCTGGAATTGTTTGTCGGACAGCTCGAAGTCCAGATACAGTACATTGTCAGTCCGTGCGATGCGGTCGGCTATCTGTACGGCAAGGATGGACTTGCCCACATTGGAATCGGCAAAGAGGCAGGACAGTTCCCCCTCGTACCAGAAACTGTCCCACAACGCACGGGGCGTGGGCAACAGCGATGCTTCGAGTACAGTCCTGTTGGCAGTCTTGATACTCATCACACCGATACTCTCCGGCATACCGTCCTGCACTTGGGCAGCCCTTGTAAGGTCGCCATGTATCAGGCTGATATAGTTCTTGTCCTCTTCCATGACATTTACCAGTTACGGGGATTGGGTTTGCGGCGGTGGGAAGAGGATAAGGACTCGCCCAGTTCCTCATCGGATAACGGAACGGGATTCTTCCGGGAGGATTCCAGCCACTTGTCAAGCTCGTCACGGTAGAGGCAGTAGCGTTTTCCGGGCTTGGTGGCGGGAATGCTTCCTTCCGAAAGTTTCATGTAGAGCGTACCTTTTGGAATACCCAGATACTCTGCCGCTTCGTCCACGGACATGGGGACATGGGTGTCCACTGCCTTTGCATTGTTTACACAGTGCTGCTCGGTGAGCAGGCTTCTAAGGCTCATCACTTCGTCCCGAAGCTGAGCCACAACCTCGGGGAGGTCATTGAATGTAAGAATTGTTTTTTCCATTTTTGCGCTCGTCTCTTTTGTAAGACTTGGCGCAAAGGACAGCAATGATATAACCGTGAATATCTCCACGACAGGTCATTGCAAAATAATTCCCGAATAACGATGCCCAACCGCAAATGACGGATAAAATTATTCAGGAAACATTGTAAAACAGCAGATTATGAGTTGCCGGCTGTTTGTCGTTATTATCGTGATTTCTCTAAAACAGGCTTAAATCTGCTTCTCCCGTACATAATCCGCAGGATAATGGAAATCCAGATTGCCGTTTTCGGGTTCATCAATCGGAATAAGTGTCTTTAACGGTTCTACCTTGAAGTTCTTGATGGTCGCTATATCCGTATCAGCAAATTCATGTGGGAAAAGGGCTTTGATGAAACGGGCACGGTTGTCCCCATTATAATATTTCTTGTACATGAAGCGCTCGGAGATATTCCACACGAAATGGCGGAGTGGGATATTGGTAATCTCTTTCGTCAACCGTCTTGTTATCGGCTCCGGCTTGTAAGTGTGAAGGTTCATCCAACTGTTCACCTCTTTGCAGATATGGTTCACAGTCTCTTCGTCAGCGATACGGGGCATGTAGAAATGAATATACTCCATGACCATGCGGATACGCTCTTCCTTTTCTTGTTGTTCCCTGTCCTCATAGTCGGCACGGTTCTTCTCGTGAAGTTCCGGAGCGATGGAAAGTTTTATCGGCGGCTCTGTGCCAGCGGGGGCTTCTCCGTTTGCCGGCATCGGTTTTAGTGCCGCTGTCGGTTCAAGTGTACTTTGAGGCAGTTCTTCCCGTCCCTTTATGGTTTCGGCAAGTGTCTTTTTCTTGCCGAACTTTATTTTGTAGATTTCGTATGTATCGAAGATGACTGTCTGGAAGGAGAAATAGAGCAGCCAGCCTAAAAGGTTGCCGCATACAAAAACTATCAGTCTGACAAAGTTGTCCTGATTGAATTTCTCAGCGACAATCAGTGTCGCTATGGAAGATATTAGGAGGATGGCAAAGCCGACAAATCCTAAAATGATATATTTGTCTTTTACGGACGGTTCCATATTCTTTGTCTTATTCGGTTATTACTTGTTACTGTTCTCGCAAATTTAATAGTCTTCTTTCAATTATTACTCATTATCCTTTGTCAGTGGTTTCTTTTTCAATGTTTTTCACCAAAAGTCCGAAATCATACCCGATTATCATACTTTAAGGACTTATTGGCTACCGTCAAAAATATAGGGAGCGGTTAAAGCTCCACGCAATAACCGCTCCCTGTGAACAATTCATGGCTTGAGACCGCCTTATGCCTCCTTGCGTTTCAGGGTTATCTTATCCACGACCTCACACATCTGCCGCGCCGCCATCTTGGAATAAATCTGTGTGGTGGTAATGTTCTTGTGTCCCAGATAGGCTTGAATGACAGCCATGTCCGTACCCATTTCCACGTGCAGGCTTCCGAATGAGTGCCGTGTGCAGTGAAAGGTTATCTTCTTGGTTATCCCTGCCGCCAAGAGCCACCGTTTCAGCGGTCCTTGCAGCATCTTGTCCTTGAAACCGTCAAAGATAAGCCCCTCGCACCGTTCCCCAAGCAGCCCGTAGGCTTCATCGCTGATGGGGTTGTGTACAATCTGTTTTGTCTTCTGCATACGGGTGGTTACGAACATCTTGCCGTTAGTGTACGGTTGTATCTGTTGCCAAGTGAGTTGCTTGATGTCGCTCTTCCTCAGTCCGGTCAGGCAACCGAAAAGGAACGCCCTTTTCAAGACCTCTTCTTCGCATGGGGTTTCGGCAAGCCTTATCAGTTCCTCTTGGCTCAGATGTTCCCTCATGGTAGGAATGCTCTCGATGCGGTCTAAGAAACCGTTGGGATTCTCCTTTATCTTCCTGTCACGGTAGGCGGTGTGGAGAACGGCACGGAAAGCAGACCAGTACCCTGCTGCGGAATTTATATGCAGCTTTTGGTTGGTATGTATCGACTGCGGAGCTCCAAGCAGATACTCCATGAACTTGCGGCACAAGTCCACGTCCACTTCCTCAAAGGTACATTTGCCGTTCACAAACCGCTCGAAATGTTTATAGACGTGTCGCCACTTGATATTCTTCCTGTCTGCCAATGCCTTGAAGTAGGCAAGGAAATCGCCTTTCAGCCTGGCTTTGTCAAAGAAACCGTTGTTCTCATTGAAGATGGCTTCGTAACGCCGGTTACGCAGTATCTCCGCTTTTTTCATCATGCGTGCGTTGAAATCACGCTCCTGCTGGTTGGCAGGTTTGGCGAAGATGTAGATCCCCAGAGCTTCACGTGTAATCACTTTCATGGTGGTGTTGTCACGGTAGCCCGGATAATAGTCCAGACACAATGAATACTGTGTCCCGTTCTTAATCTTGCGCTTGCGCAAGGTCACTGTCTTGCATTTGCTCATATGGATACTGTTTTAATTGATAATACGTTTGTGGGTGTTTCCCGAACTTTTCGATGGCAAAGAAACAACGTGAAACAACCGTGAGAAACCTCACGGACAATCATTCTGAAATAATTTTCCGGTAATGTAGGTTGTTCACGGTTACTTGTTCCTCTCTGCCATGACACGCTCCACATCGGAGCGCAAAAGCAGGTTCTTTACACCGACCTTTATCTTTTCGATGTGCTTTACCTTGACGATATGGCAGATGTTGGCGGAGGAAAGCCCGTAAATCTGCTTTACCTGTTCCACGGTATAGTAGCGTTCATCATTTACAAGGTCGGTTCTGCGTAGCTCGTCCAGATGGGATTTGGAATAATAGGTGCGCCCGTATTCTCTTTTGGTGGGTATCTTGTGACGATAGACGTATGCCCGGAGTACGGAGGGGTTCATGCCGAACAATTCTTCCGCTTCTTCTGTCAGGAGCCAGTCGGTAATCCTACTTATATCAACTGACACACCGAAAAAATCGTCAATATGCTTCTTGCTGTAATAGTTCTTTCCTGCGATGCGGCAGATGGGGATGCGGTTGCGCTTGGCGGTGGTATAGAGCCAAGACTGCTTGACCTTATAAAGGGTCATCACCTCTTCGCCCGAATAGAAGTCCGGCACCTCATCGGTTTCCTTTTCCCTTTTTTCTTTTTTGGCAGGCAAGGAAGATGGAGCTGGCTTTCTCGATGCGGAGGTACTGCCGGGTAAAACACGATGATACGGGTTGCCCTCCAGCATCCGCTCGATGTCTGCCTTGCGGATAAATGCCATGCGGCTGCTGATACGTGAGGCTTTCAGCTTGCCGAGGGCTACAAGTTTATAAACGTACTGCCGGGAACAGCCCATGAGCGTGGCAGCTTTGGAAAAGGTGAGATACTCCTGATGCTGTATCTCCATGAGTGGTCGGGCGACTTTGAAGAGGTTGTTCTTCTGTACCGTTCTGGCTCGCTTGGCTTCCGCCTGACAAGCCTCGCTGCAATACCTTTGCATACCACTTCGGGTTACAAACGGTTTGCCGCAAAATTGGCATTTCTTGGTTGCTTTCATACTGCTTATCGTTTACGTGTTCATTTCTTCACTCGTATATCTCTGAAATGGTGAACGGGTGTAAACGGAAGTCAACTGTTGTCGCCTTTCTGCACGATGTGATTGTCGCTGCATATCGGGGCGGTTGTTGTCGCTTATCGTAAACGGTTGTAAGCCCTTGTCAACTCCTTGCATGATGTGACAAAAAATAAGCTCCGCAAATTCTCCACGTCAGAAATATGTCTCAAAAATATGTGGAAATTTGGGAAGCATCAAAAAGCATCCGGGAAGTGTTAATTTTTAGAATAGCTTGACAATTAAAGATTTACGATTGGATGTTTCTTGTTATTTTGGGTTGTTATGGCATTCTAAATACACTATTAGAAATCTACGGTAAAACCATTTGCAGTTCCCATTCACAAGAGTTCCATGCCTCAAAAGCAGAAGGCTGTTTCGATGATTATTTACGCGGGTGGATTGGTACGTCGAGAAGTTATCCCCACGGGATTGTTCATTTTGCCCCCGCTGTCATCATGGAACAGTTCGACAGAGGATTTGACGCGTTGCAAATGTTCGCCGGACTTGAAGGCGTAAACGGGGATACTATCGTCAGAGGGTTTTGTACTTTGCCGGAACAAAGGATGGGCGATTTGCTGCATTCCTCCCTTTGAGATACCGGTTCTGACAAAATAAGCTATGATAAGGTATCGTGCCTATGACAACATCGTCGGTGAAAGGCACGATACCCGTTTGTAAATTACCGCAACTCCGTTGGCGGTTTCCTTTTATACCTCTCTTTTTTTCTCTGCTCTTATACTTGGGCGAAGCCCTCTTCCCTTTATATCAATTATATGTATAACCTCTACGGTCTCCTCTCTGCCGTCGCCGTCCGATTTTTCAGATGCAAAGGTAGGCTGCCGCGCTTGATCCGGCGGCTTGAAGTGTATTTCTTGCAAATTCTTCCTTCTACGAAGAGTAATTGGCAAGAAAAGCCGTCGTATGAAGCTGTACCGGCAGCCGGGTACCGCATCTATAAAATCCCGGAACGGTTCAGGCAGAGAAAGGAACCGAAAAGAGGGAAAAAATAAACAGTTAGGTAACGGCAGGACCAACCACCTTGCCACAAACAATTTTCTATTATGTTACATGTTCACACTATCGGACGCATCGGCAAAGACTGCCAAGTAATTTCAGGAGCACACGGCTCATTCATGGCTATGGACATAGCCGTTGACGATTATTCAAAGGGGCAAAACATCACCACTTGGATAAGGGTACGCAGCAACAAGGACAACCATATCCGCTTGTCCGAATATCTGACGAAAGGGAGACTCATACTTGTTGACGGCACGCTGTCATCTTCCCTGTGGAAAGACAAGAACGGAGAGAGCCAGATACAGCTCTCCATTACGGCAGAGAGTATTGCCTTTATTAATACCGGAAGGCGGGAAGGCGCGGCAGCTGGAGAGGACAATGCAGTAAGCGGAGCAGACGGCGCACCCGTTCCTCCTGCAGATTTCCCGCAGGACGAAAAGGAGGATTTGCCCTTCTGATAAGAAAGTAAACCTTTGAAAATAAGCGAATACTAAATGTAGTATATCCTATATGTAGTAGATTAGTAAGCCACTCGTCTGCGAATGTAGGATATACTACTCTTAGTCAAACTTCATTTTAGTATAGTAGTAAATACTAAAATACTATACTACTAAAACAATAGTTTTTAGTGAATTAGTATATACTAATTTTAGTATTTACGAAAAATAGTATTAACTTTGCAAGTGGAATAAAAGAGTGAAACGATGACAAAAATAATTGCGGTCTTGAACCATAAGGGAGGGGTCGGAAAGACGACCACCACCATCAATCTGGCTGCGGCCCTGCAGCAGAAGAAAAAGCGCGTGCTGGCTATCGACATGGATGGTCAGGCGAATCTCACGGAATCCTTCGGCCTCTCCATTGAGGAGGAACAGACGGTGTACGGGGCGATGAAAGGCAAATACCCCTTGCCATTAGTTGAAACGGCAGGAGGTGTTACCGTCGTACCGTCCTGCCTCGACCTCTCGGCTGCCGAGGCAGAACTCATCAACGAGCCGGGACGGGAACTGATATTGAACGGCCTGATTGGCAAGTTGCTCGAAAACCGGAAATTCGATTATATCCTTATCGACTGCCCGCCCTCGTTGGGGTTGCTGACGCTGAACGCCCTTACCGCCGCAGACTACCTGATTATCCCGGTACAGGCACAGTTCCTCGCCATGCGCGGCATGGCCAAGATCATGAATGTGATTGCCACCGTCCAGGAACGCCTGAATCCGAAACTCGCTATTGGTGGCATTGTAATTACCCAGTTCGACAAACGCAAGACACTGAACAAAAGTGTGGCCGAACTCGTCAAGGATTCATTCTGCGACAAGGTGTTCAAGACCGTTATACGGGACAACGTATCTTTGGCCGAAGCTCCCATAAAGGGCAAGAACATCTTCGAGTATAGCAGGAACAGCAACGGAGCCAAGGATTACATGGCTCTGGCGCAAGAGGTACTGAAATTAAAATAATCCTGATATGAGCAAGAGCGATTTACTAAAAGACAGCATGAAAGGCGGACTAGACGGGTTGCTGTCACCCACGAAAAAGACTACCGGCGGAAAACAGCCGGTAGCAGCCCCCACGGAAAAAGAAACGGCAGTTCATTGCAACTTCGTCATCAACAAAAGCATTCATACCCGTATGAAATTCCTCGCCATCAAGAAGAACATGTCGCTGAAAGACATCGTGAACGAGGCAATGAAAGAGTATCTGGAGAAGAACGAACAATAAACAGGCATGGCTACCGCGTCTACCCACCCCGGAGACGGCAGCCATGCGTCCTTTTTTATCCGCCCGCTGTTTCCATAGGACGCATTCCTCCTTTATAGTCTTACCATCTTTCTCTTTTTTACCTGCCCGCAAGTACAGGCACATGGCCCGTTTTATCCCTATTCTAACCCTGACGGGCATATCCCTTTTCTACCGATTCCCTTACCGCTTTCCCGACTTCATTCTCTGCCGTCACCGTTGCGTTTTATCAGATGCAAAGGTCCGCTGTCGCGCTTGATACGGCGGCTTGAAGTGTATTTCCTGCAAATTCTTCCTTTCTGCGAAAGAGTAATTGGCAGGAAAAGCCGTCGTATGAAGCTGTACCGACAGCCGTGTACCGCATCCGTAAAACCTCAAAGCGGTTCAGGCAGAGAAAGGAACCGAAAGGAGGGAAAGAAAAAAACAACGTAAAATTGACAGCGATATGGATAAAATCAAATTGGTAGTTTACAACGAATACGCACTGGGTTATATCATGCCCGAACAACCCGACAAAGTTTGTACGTTGGTGGATAGGATAACGCTCGGCGCACCGTTTCGGACAATGAATGAACCCTATTTCATCGGGAAAAGAGATACCGTCAGACTGGCGGGCAGAAAGGACTTTGACACGTTTCGGATAGTGTTCGACGGGTACGACAATCCGGAAATATACGAGTATGACACCGCACAATAAAGACAATAGTAATCAAACAATCTAATGTAATATGTAATAACAAATTAAAATTTATGAATTATGGAAACAGCGAACATTCAATCAGTAGTAGAGAACAACATCGTATCAGTTGCATTGATGAATATTCAACCGAGCAACTATAACCCACGCAAGCACTTTGACGAGGCGAGCCTTGCCGAACTGGCCGAGAGTATTCGTCAGCAGGGAGTATTGCAACCTATCGGCGTGCGCCCCATTGTGGACACCGACCGCTTCGAGATTATTTTCGGAGAGCGCAGGTATCGTGCCGCCCTTATGGCAGAACTGACCGAAATTCCGGCTGTCATCTTGCATGTTTCGGACGAGACCGCCGCCGAAATGGCCGTGACGGAGAACCTGCAACGCAAGGACGTTACCCCCATAGAGGAAGCCAACGCCTACCAAAAGCTCATGGAAAGCGGTCGCTACGATGTGCAGTCATTGGTCGTGCAGTTCGGCAAAAACGAGAACTATATCCGTACCCGTCTGAAATTCGTATCATTAATACCCGAAATTGCCGAACTTTTGGAAAAGGACGAAATCACAATCAGTGTAGCGAGCGAAATTTGCCGATACGGTACGGACATTCAGAAAGAGGTGTACTACAAACACTTGAAAGACAGCGACAGTATGTTGTACGACTGTTGGCGAGGACTGAAAGCCGCCGAGGTGGCAAAGTTTATCGAACGGGATTTCACGACAGACCTTAGCCGTTACGCATTCGACAAGACCCTATGCGCCTCATGCCCCCACAATACCAACAACATGATGTTGTTCTGCGAGGGTAGTTGCGGAAATTGCGCCAATCGGAGTTGTCTGGCCGAAATGAACGCTTCCTATCTCGTGGAGAAAGCCTTGCAGTTTGTGGAACAATACCCCTCCGTATCATTAGGCTACCAAGATTTCAACAATAACATGCTTGCGGTGGAACGCCTTACCGCTATGGGGTACGAGGTCGAGCACCTCAATACCTATGCCACGGCATACCCCGAAACGCCGGTAGCACCCGAAAAGGAAGAATACGACACTACCGAAGAATATGAGCAGGCATACAAGGAGTACGAACAGAATTTCAGCAACTATATGGAAAAATGCAGGTCAATCCATGAACGAATCGACACGGGCGAACTCACGTTTTATATCTGCATCGGGCAGAAAGAAATTACACTGTGTTACATGGCAAGTACAGCAAGTGCTGCCGCCAATGCGGACATGGCTACCGAAAAACAACTCTCCCCGGTGGAAAAATTGGAACAGCAGGACAAACGTAACAAGGAAATAGCCGTCGAGAAAACCGTTGCAGACGCTAAGAAACAGATTTTGGACGTTGATACGTCTGAAAGCAAATTCACGCAGGACGAGGAAAAGATGATATATTTCTTCCTGCTGTCGTCTCTCCGCAGGGAACACTTCGGGGTATTCGGTATCGGGGAGAAAAAAGCCTACCAACACCTTGAGGACGAAGAAAAAATGAACATCATCGCCAACCTCACGGCCAAGCAGAAAGCCGTTATCCGCAGGGATTTCTTGATAGACAACTTCAAAGGCGCATACGGCAATAACGCTGCTGCGACCCTCTTGCTAGATTTTGCCCGTAAGCACATGCCCGACACGCTCGCTGAAATTGAAAGTGGATATAATGAGGTGTATGAAAAACGCCATAAACGTATCGAGGAACGCAAAGCCGCCTTGTTGGCAAAGGAACGGCAGACAAAGCCCGAAGAAGCCGCCGAGGCAGAAAATACACAACCCACGGCAGAGGTACAACCCGAAGAACATACGCAGCCCGAAGAGGTCGCAGCTTGACCATAATTCAATAGTAGGACGGAGAAATCCGTCCTACTGTCTAACCAATCAAAAGAGGTAATGATGAAATGTAAGGACTGCAAACATTACAACGGTGCGACAATGCCCGGAGCGGGATTGTGCAATGCCACGCAGGCACGTACTTTTGCCACGACGGTCTGTTTCAACGGACTGTTCACCCCCCAAAAAACGGAAAGACGAGCCGGATAGCAAGACCGGGAAGAAATAGCGCAACGCTACAGAGAGAGAGCCGCAGGAGCGGCTGTCTTTTTTAGCACTGCCGTTGGCAGATCTCCCTTTTTATCCCTTCGCTTTCCTTTTGTACGGAAATCCCTTCGCCAACGGCTCTGCCTGTCGGGACATGCTTTTTCCGGTGCAAAGGTATTGCCTTGGAGGAACATTCAAGTACCGCTACGCTATTTGAACACAATTTTTCAGCAGCTTTCCCGATTTTCAATCGTCCATATTTCGCGGACGCTCAATACCGCAACTATAAAATTCTGCCCAAATTCCTTGCCTGTTTCTCCCTGAAAGACAATCTTTGATGCACGTAAAAATCAAATCCCTCCTTTCGGAAGCCTGAAGGCTTCCGAAAGGAGGGAAAAAATAAACAGATTGTTCAACTGATTAATGTTAAGATTTTATGGAAATTCAATTTGCTATCGTGCGTTCCGAAAACAGAGAGTATTTGTGCTACAAAGCAGGTGAAGCGTATGTAGATGCCAGTAACCCTATGATTGCCTTTACCGCAGGTGAAGATGAATTTGAAATCGTAGAGCCGGACAGCTCTTTCAGACAGAAAGAATACGAGTTCAGAGGCGAACGGTATTACCTCGTACCACGGTTTTATCGCAATGGCTGGTTGGCTCTTATCTTGGTAATGGTGGAAGATGAAGACGAATATATCGTACTTTCCGTCAATTTGGAGGAAATGGATGCGCTCGGTTTGCCGGACCGTACCTTTATCGACGTGAACAATTACCCGGATGCGTTGGACTTTTTGGTAGAAAACAGATTGGCGACCGATTCCGGCTACAAACGCAGGAGCGGCTTCGTGGAATACCCTATGGCTATGTTGAACCTGCCGCTTCTTTATCAGCATAACCCGCAAATTTTCCAAAAAGCGAACATCGAGCCATTCGGAGAAGAATGCTTTTGAAAAGGATTGTTCCCAAAAATGAAAGTGTCGGGTTCCGAAGATTGAATGTACAAGATGGCGTACTGATAACACAGTCAGTGCGCTATCTCCTTTGTCTTTATCGCCCGCCTTCGTCCTTTTATAGTCAGCCTCCCGGATACCCCGCCACCGCCCGTTTCCTCTTATAATTGCATTCTTTCCCTTTTGTAGCGGCACGAGCCGCCTGTTTCTCCCGTCCGGCTTTCCCGTCCCTCACCGCACGGGTTTTATCCGATGCGAAAGTCGGTCGTCGCGCTTGATTCGCCGGCTTGAAGTGCACTTCTTGCAAATTCTTCCTTCCCAAGCGAAGCGTAATTGGCAAGAAGAGCCGTCGTATGAAGCTGTGCCGACGACCGTGCACTGCATCAGTAAAACCCCGAAGCGGTTCCGAAGGAAAGGGATCGAAAAAAGGGAAATAAATAATCAATAATTCACAAGACAATGGGAAAATACGATTTTATCAAGACTGGGAATCTGCTTTATTGGCATGACCCGGACAACGGTTTGTCCGATGGGGCTTACCGAGTGATTTCTGCACCGGAAAACATGGAAGACGACAGCATTATTCTGATTTCGTCCGGTACTTCGGAAGCGGAGGTTTTGCCTTCGGAATTATCGCCGATAAGCACGGGCAGAAGTCACAAAGAGGATTTTTTGCGCTGGAAAGCGGAACGTGAAGCCGAAGGCATGGAGTTTTACAATCGTCTTTCCGAAGTCATGGAAACGGAGGACGATTTGACCGTAGGCGACATGGTAGCATTTACAAACGATTATGGAGTAGTATTCGGCCCCCAAGAGGTATTAGCTTTCAGGAAGCCTTGGAATGGTGACAGATGCGTGTATCTTGACAGCGACGCCTATTGGTTTCCCGACCGTCCCGACCAGTTGACCCTCCTAAGCAAGAAAGGGGCGGAATGACAACGACAAACCCACCCGCCACAAAAACGGGTGGGTTCATTTCCCCTGCATGAAATCCCATGCTCTATTTTAATCGACCCGCACGCACTCCACTCGTGCAGCGATTTCCTTTTCTATCGTTCCTATCCATTCCTCTCCGACACCGGCTTCCCGGCCGTATTCCGGGTAACGCGAGACGATGCCTATGGCCTTTTCTATGAACGGTTCTGCGGCCTTTATACCGTACCGGCGGGCTACTTCCAGCAGGTCTGCCGCAGTAATACCCTCTGTCCGGTTGTTGATAGTCATGCTGTGGCGGTTGACGTAATACGGCGCGTCCGGATCGACAGAGAACGTGTAGTCGTAGGCGGGAGCAACGTGCCAACGCCCGTCGTCGCCCATCAGGAAGCTGAAATTCTTGTTATGGTCATCGACGTTCCCGCCCAGCACGTTCAGCACCATCGAGCGGAACAGTTGCCGGAGTTCCCCCGGCGGCACGCCGATACGGCAGGCCGCCTCGAACAGTGCTTCGTAAGAATCCGCCGAGGGGTTCATGGCAGCCAATGTCTGGATATGCACCTTCTTGCCGTTCCGGCGGTCGAAACGCTCGGTCAGGAAGTGCGCTGTCTGCTCACCTTCCAGCAGGCGGCTCGGCATCATCTGAAGCCCGGCGTCTACGGCCATCAGGTAATAACTGTATTCTATCCGTGTCGTCGGCATCTTCTGGTGTTCGTCGAACTTGACGATCATCGGCGTGTAGCCCGGATAAGGGGCCGCCACCTGTCCGGAGTAACATTGTCCTTCCTCGAAATTGACGTTGACCACCGCTTTGGGCCGTCGTCCTCCTGCGGACGTTCCTACCTTGAACAGGCTTTCGACCATCAGGTTGCCCGATACCGGGACGTTGAACCGTCCGGCTTCCTCGAAAGCCTGCCGGGCCAGTTGGTAGAGGTCGGCGATCTCCACCTTGAACGGTGTCTCCAGTTCCTCGGCAGTGGGCGGGACGAACTCCAATGCCCCCATGCCGCGCCGTCCGATATAGGCGAGACGGTCGAGGGCGGACAAGTCCCTCATACGGATATGATGCACTTTGGCCCATTCGTTGAACACGGTGTTTCCCCAATGGTCAGGCAGCGAATCGGCGATGAACGACGGCAGACCACCGAAAAGCCGCTCTTCATCGGGATAGACCGGCAAGCCGCGCTGTGCGGCAACCCCTTTTACCGGCGCACGGAGCGGGGCGATGTCGTAGCCGTCGCGGACATAATCGCTGTCGAAGTAGAAACAGGCTTTGCTGCGGTGTCCTTCCCGGCTGGCGACAAGCGTACCGACCTTTTTATCCCACAGTATCACATCGAGACTCTCTATCATTTCTTGCTCCTCCTTACTCGTTTAGGTATCAGTTTTTCGATTTCCCGAAGCGCCATCGGCGGCATGGGAAGTTCCGGCAGAATCTCCGCGAGTCGCTCTTCCTGACCGAGCGCACGCAGCAGGGAGATGAAATTGGCCAAGGTCAGGTTACGGCTGACCCCCTGCTCGAAATGGCTGATAGTCGTCTGGCTTACACCTGATTGTTCGGCCAGCTCCTTCTGGCTCATGCGGGCGGCCAGACGGTACTCCTTGACCCGCTGCGCCAGAAGCGTCAGCATATCGCTGTTTGTGGTATAGTTTGTTGCTTCCATAATGTCAATATATCACTATTTATATGCAAATATAGCAACAATTATCCATATATAGATATATAATTTCTCTTTTTTAGCTTCCAGCCGTCCTTTTCTACCGCTTTCAGGTCTCCGTATTCTCTCCCGTCTGGCTTTCCCGTCCGTCACCGCACCGGTTTTTATCGGTGCAAATATGGGCTGTCGCGCCTGATTCCGTCGTTTTGAAGTGCATTTCTTGCAAATTCTTCCTTCTGCGAAGCGTAATTGGCAAGAAAAAACGTCGGAAAGGGCTTTTTCGCCAGCCCTGAAAAGCACCATAAAACCCGAAGCGGCTCCGGCAACAAGGAAGCCGAACAGAGGGAAAGAAAAACAATCATTAAAAGTTTAACAAATGAAGACATTAGAAGAATTATTGCAAGAACTGGGGTGCGAAGGTAACGCATTCGACAGCACCGGAGAATTTACAAAAGCGGGAGAAAAGGCGTATGACCGCTTGGAGCATTTGCTGTATGACATAGAAAGGCTTACAGGCAAAGAGGTGACACCCATAATTAGTGAACTTGACAGAATATGCAACGAGAACTATTAAAATTCAAGAATATGGACATTAAAGAAAGCAAAGAGTACCGCCTCGCCAAAGATTGGGAAATGGCGGTGAACAGTTTCAGTTTCAACCCCGAACGGTTTGCGGCGGCAATCCCCGACATGCACCCTACAAACCAGCAAAGCCTCTACCGCCTGATTAAGGCGTGTATCAAGGTCATGGCGGACGAAACACGCCGTTACGATGACCGGAACCGGGCATCGCACGAGGAAGCGAAGCATATCATGGAATACCTCAATGAACACGGAAAAAATATACCATTAATATAAAAACGACAATATGAAAACAACTAAGATTCAATTCAACGGCAGGTCTTATTACTCCCGCATCGTGGAATCCGTCGATGGCGAAGAACTGCTTATCGGTTCGACAATCCTGCTCGATGCCTTGCAGCCCGGCAGTTTCAATGACGAGAACGAAGGTTTTGCCAGTAAAGAAGCCGAAAGGATTTATGACGAGATTTTCTTCTTTACCGACGAGAGAACGCTTCAGCTTCCCGAAAATGAGTTGATAGCCGAACTCAAGAAGGATAACCCCGATTGGTTCGAGTAAATCATGGAATAATAATTTATAAACTTAGAGTTATGGAAAAAGAATATGTAATGCAGATCGCACAGACCATTAAGGAACAGTTAGTAGCGTTAACCCCCATGACCGTCCTCATGTCGTGGGATATCAAAGAGTTTGCCGCCACCCTATACAGGGATTTGCCGGCGCTCCGCATCAAGGTGAACGGACGGCTGCACGCAGGGTACGTCATCGTCGCGCTCAACGGATCGGATTATTACGAGGTCTATCTTGTGAAAGGAATGGAAGTGGAATGTGTGAACGAAGAGGTTTGTTTCGACGAGTTGGGAGACGTTATCGACCGGGTTATCGAGAGCGGCACGAACAAAGCCGAGTACGATAAATTCTGCGAACAGGAGCGACAGAATTTATATGTAACTGTTGTCACTGTCTGATTCCTCTTTTTGGGGGATGAAAGCCGTGCCTTGCCGGAAAACGGACAAAGTACGGTTTTTTCTGTGCATAATACAGAAATAAAATACTGCTGTTCGTATAACAGATTATCTGTGGCAATCGCTCCCTTTTATATTGGAAGTGCCGGTTCATAAACTCTGTTTGTGTGACAGTCCGTCGGGCTTGTATTGAAAAGTACCCATATCAGCAGGATTTTGCTCTCTATTACTTAATGATGTTGTTCTATTTTTGCAGCCTGTAAATCAACGATATGTAATAAATGGATTATATCAACAAAATATTTAAGACAGTATCAATTAAGGATAACCGACGGATTATTGAACTTTATTTTCAGGAATTGTATTGTTGTGCGCCACTTTCCAACAAAACCCTGTCTCAAAAATTACTCTTGCCGGTACCTATCGTGACCGCCATAAAGAACGAAGGTATCAAGCTGGGCATATTTGAACAATGCGGCAGAGGCGTAGGGCTTACTCATAACGGAAAGGACTATGTGGAACAAGCTCTTGGATTCAAGGGAATTGACCTCTGCCTGTATCGCCGACTGGCGGAAAGCGCACAGGCAAGGGACGCATACGCTGACGCGCTGAGTAAAAAATACCGTGCGGCATTCGACGAACGCCCCGTAGCGGATGTAGCACTGGACCAAGCCCAATGTACCGTACAGACGGCATTCCGCAGGGCTTTGCTCTGCTTGGCAAACGGCACATTGACTGGCAGACAAATCGTATGCATGGGCGATGATGATTTTGTCAGCCTTGCCATCGGGTTTCTGCTGAAAGAACTTTATCCCGGTCCAAGCATCTGCCCGACACACATCCATGTACTTGAGATGGACGGTCGTTATATCGAGTGTCTGAACCGGCTCTCCGAGCGGTTCTCCCTCCCGATAAGCTGCGAGCAAGTGGATTTGAGAATGCCTTTGCCTCCGCATTTGTGCGGGCGTTTCGACTGCCTGTTCACCGATCCGCCTTATACGCAAGAGGGAGCTTCCTTGTTCCTGTCACGTGCCATTAGCGTACTGAAAGAAGAGTCCGGATTGAGAATCTTTTTCTCGTTCGGGAACAAGTCGGCAACGGAGGTTTACTTTCTGCAAAAATGTTTCCAACTGCACGGACTGGCCATCAAAGATATGTTTACCCGGTTCAATGAATACATGGGCGCATCTCTTTTGGGCAACAAAGGACAGCTCTTTGTCTTGGAAACGACAGAACGTACACGTGCCTTGTTCCCTCTCGAAAAACGAGGACGCGATGACATCTACACCGCAGACCGCAATCTCCGGCAAAACCGTTACCGCTGCCGGCAATGCGGCAAAGTCTATGCCGTGGGGAAAGAGGCGGAATATCAGACCATCAGGGAGTTGAAAAAACAAGGCTGCAGTGTATGTGGAGCTACGGTTTTCGACAGACTGCATAAAAACGGGAATACGGATAAAAAGCAATACCTTCCCTTGGGGCATCACATCCTTGCAGACTTTTACAACTGCGACCCGGAAAAACTGGACGATGTGGAACAGATTCGCACATTCATGCACGAAGCGGCAGTAAGTGCTGGAGCGACCATCGTGCAGGAAAACTTTCACAAATATGCTCCTATAGGTGTGAGTGGTGTCGTGGTCATCCAAGAATCCCATCTGACCATACACACGTGGCCGGAGTGTGGTTATGCCGCTGTCGATTTGTTCACATGCGGCACCAATGTCCGTCCGTGGACTGCTTTCGACTATTTGCAGGAGCGGCTCGGATGTGCGAAAGTGGAATACAGCGATTTGATGCGGGGAGCCTATGAGCGACCAAGCCTGTTGCGGTATTCGGAAACGGAACAGCCGGCCATGCGGCGGAAAAAGCGACAAAGGTACGACGAGTCTTCGAAATGGAACAGACGGGCCAAGTCTTTGACGGACTGCTCTGTGTTGTCCAAATAGCGTTTGAGTTCCGTTACGACAAACAGGTCAATGATTTCCTTCGGAGTCCGCTTTTCTATTTTGCAGGTTATCTTATAAAGGTAATCGGTCGTGATGCAAAGCCTGTCCGCATAATATCGTACATCTCTTTTTACATGGAAATTCTTAGCCAGCAGTGACATGAACTTGCCGAACAGCACCCTTGACTGATCCTTTTGATAGCACTTGCCCAAGTCGGGAAACATCGGCTTGAACACAATATCTAAAGCCAGAAAAACATTGTAAATGCAATTTTGCAGGATGTTTTTCCGGCTTTCTTCATTACCGTTCTCCATCGCCCATATCATCTGCTTGAACACTCCGTCTGCCAATGAGTATTGTGCTTCCGAAAGTCGGCAGACTGGGTATTCATACAGTCCGTCCCAAAATGCGGGGGAAGTCATTTTGTAGAAAATCTCCCCTGTCAGTTCCAATGACAAGGATATATATTCTGCCGTGAATGAAGGAGAAACACACAGCGGTGCAAATAAGGTGTCCGAAAACAACACAAGCAAATCACCTTTGCGGAATGTCCGTTTTCGTGTATTGGTGGTTACGACAGCCCGGCCTTCAACGCATAACAGCATGGTACACCCGTTTGCCACGAAAGGCAATTTCCCTGACAAGTCACGCAGGCTTGTTCTTCCGTGTTTGTATTGTTCGCCATGCGAGAGAGCAAAACTTTGTATGCCGGGCGTTATCATAACAATTTCCTTTCCATCGTTACATGGGTTGGCTCGAAGCAATGCTTTTTATACAAAGAGCGCATCGGTACGTTCCCGGCATGAACCTTACCGACAATATAAGTCGCCTTGCACTCTCTCGCATATTCTATGCTTTTTTCAAACAGGTCGTCTACGATTTGCATTCCTCGAATGCACTCATCCGCATAAATGGACTTGAAGTTGGCATAAACCTCTCCGGTCAGGCTATTCCGTTTTTTCTCCATCCATACCCAGCCCACAATTTTACCGGATTCCGTATCTTCTATCACGGTCATTCCGCGTCGGTCTTTTGCCTTGGCTAATTTCTTGCAGTGGAACTCGAGGTCAGTAATAGCCTTTTCTCCGAATGAGATTTCAGAAATTTCAATTTCAAATTTTGCCACCGCCCCAAAGTCTTCCTCTTTTATTTCTCGCATATTATACATGATTCCAAATATTGTTTTTCCGTTAATACCAATCTGTCCGACATAATGCCCATAAAAACTTATCCCTTCTCCGGAAATAAGAATGCCTGTAGCTTTTCCACTCCCGTCTTGTGCTTTCGGGGATTGCTCTTTTTCAGCTTGGCTATATTCTGTAATTTCCATTTTACGGACGGATAGCGGCTTAAATCCCCGGCACAGCATTTTTCCCAATCGGGTTCGCCGTTCTCAAATGACAGAAGAAATTCCCGGTCCGTTTCGGTCAGGCTGTCGTTTACCTGTTGAATAAGGTTACGCCTTGCCTCTTCATAATCCGCATACGTGAAGGGGGTATCGGACATTCCCTCGAACTGGTTTTCCAGAGCTTCCGTCTGGTCGATGGCGTTCGGCTGCAAGGATTCAATGACAGGCTTGTCGCTCCCCAACAGGCAAAGCATGAAGCCGTTCTTGACATCATGGAACGACACCGTTTCCATATACTTGCAATCGAACAGGTCTCGTGGGTGCTGGCGGCTTAATGCCGCTGCAATCTTGCCACCGTACAGTTGCGAATAAGAGACGGTACGTGCTTTGCAGGTCATATTGAACTCCGTTTCAGCCCGTTCGCACAGTTTCCTGTCCTCCGTCTCTCCGATGATGCCCCGCTTTGTTCCGTTCACTTCGATTTTGACGGTAGCACCGTCCAAGGTACACTGCAATTTCCAGACATCAGGCTTGTGGATCACCCTGATGCCCGGTATGGATTTCTCTATGCTGCTTTTCAAGGTTCGCAGGTGGGCGTTGATGGCTTCCAGGCTCTCGGCCCTTTCCTGCACGGGAATATAGGTGAGGTCTATATCGACTGAATAGCGAGGCATGTTCTTATGGAACAGGTTGATAGCCGTACCTCCATGCACGGCGAAATCTTTGATGCGGTACACGGACGGCATAATGCGTATCAGCAATGCCACCTGTTTTTTATAGATGTCATTCATATTCGTTCAGTTCTTTGGGTACGGTTATTTTATATTTGGAGATGTAAACCCCGTTTTTTGCCAACTGCAATTTGGAGGTTCCCAATTCTATTTTTGACATATCGAGAGCATCAAGCCAATAGTGTCCCGCTTTTTCCGCCATGTAAAGGAACATGCGCTTTACTTTCAGGCTCTTGGTCGTTTCGAGCAGTCGTTGTAGCATTTCGGGACGTAGCGTCGTCAGTTGTTCCATCATGTAGAACAAGTCCATATAGGAATATTGTTGCGGTGCGAGCAGAAGGCATTCCAGGAATGCCTGTTCGGGCGTGGAAACCGGCAGGTCCACTTCGTCTTTCACAATCGTTGTGGCCTGCGGTTCTGAAAAGGTATCGGTGGAAAACGGTTTTATCACCCTGTCGAAAACATCGTGGCGTATCCATTCCGGGACACGCTGTTTGCCGTGTGCCACCATCAGCAACGGTTTCCCCATAGGCACATAGTGATTGAAGCCGAACAGTTCCAGTGCGGAATGCGCCGCAACACGGAACATTCTGCCCAATTGCCTGTTGTAGCAGGACAATGCGGCGTATGCCGACAGGCTGTCTCCCGTTCGGTACATGACTCCCTTTGACAGCATCTCAAGCCAGCCGGATTCCCGGTATCTTTTTATCAACTGGTCGGAATAACCGTTCCTTTTCAGCCATTCGGAGAACAACAATCCTTTGGGAGTGGCGGAAAGCAGCAGTTGGTTTATTTTGCTTTTTTGTTCTATATCCACAGTATATGATTTGTTTTCTTTTTCAACTGCAAAGGTAGCATTATTTCCCGTTCCAAAGGTCTTGAAAGTTGATTTTGTTTCGGTATAATATACTTTTTGTGTAGTATTGAATACCAAAACCAACTCCACAGGATTTTCCAAGATACCGGAAACGCCAAAACGCCTGCAATAATCGCGGAATCATTGCAGGCATTTTTTTACTTTCCCTCATATCGGAAACAGGTTTCTTATTTCGCCCCTCGTTTGTTCTGCACGTCCTTTATCATTTCTTTCACCTCCATTCCCACATTCACAAAATTCCGGTAAAGAATGCGTTCCCGTTCCTCTCTCGACTTGAACGTGTAGAACTTCGGCAGCGGTACATACGCCGCTTCCTCCTTCTTGATTTCCTTCATGTCGAAATCCGTCTTGCAGAAGAACTTCGAGGTCTTGAACTCCTCCGCTTCCTGCACGTTCATCGAGCCGCCTATGCCGGTTTTTGTTTGGATGAAGTCCCGTGCCGTCTGGCCGCAGATCCAGCCCGTCGGCATATCCGAGATTTTCGAGGCGGGTACGAGGCTGTCCATATTTTCGTTCAGGTTGATGGAAGTCTTGTCCCGGTCTATCGTGACCCCTTTCTTGATTTGCACCACCTTGCCGAAGATGTCGCTCGACAGCCATTCCAGCGTTTCTTTGGCACGGGCCGAACCGCTCACCACGTTACCCATCGTCGTGATGATTTTCTGCATACCCACCTTTCCGTAATCCGCTTCGAGCTGCGGCAGTTCTTGGAAGCCGAGCGTCACGCTCACCTTGTTGCTTCGTGCCGTGCCGATCAGGCGGTCTATCTTGTGGAAGTAGAGCGTCGGCAGCTCGTCCACGATAATGCTCACGGGGACATTTTTGCCCTGCCCGGTATTCACTCGGGTAACGAGACGGTTCAGGATAAGGGCGTTCAACGCTCCGATAATGCTTTCCATTTCCGGATCGTTCGCTATCAACAGGTAGCTCGGATTCTTCGGGTCGCTCACTTTCAGGTCGAAGTCATCACCGTCACGGTGGAATATCCAGTAACTCTCTTTGGTCGCCAGACGAGAGGTATAGACGCGCAATGTACCGATCATACCTTCCAACTGTTCCATCGCGCGATTTTTCAAAGCGGTCTGGAACGGACCGAGCAGTGGGGCAACCTCGTTGTCGGTCTCCAGTACCTCGAAGATGGTCTGGTAACTCTCGTTCAGGAACGACAGGATATGCGGCATATCCGAATACTTGCCTAACCAGTAGGCAGGTTCAACGATTTCCCCGCCCTCTTTGTCGCGTACCACACCCGTCGGTTTCCAGAATTTCGTCTCCGGGTCCTGCCTTTTTTCGGCATACAGTTTGTTTCCTTTGGCATCGTAAGGCTCGCGCTCGTAATTTACGAAGAAGTAGATGCAGGCGGCGAGGAAGTTCACAGCCGAAGTCTGGAAAAACTGGTCGCTGCCGCCGCCTCCCTCTTTCTTGCCTTTTTGCAGGGATTCCAGCAGCGTTTCCGCCGTTTCGCTCGCCGCAGCGAGGTTGTTGATGTATTTTGCCTGAATGGGATTTACCCGGCGGCTGTACTCCACGTCCACGAAGTTAATCATGTTGAATTGGCAGCCTTGGGGCAACTTTCCGAGCTTCTGGTTTTTCTTGTAGTGGTAGTACAGTTTCGTGGCCAGCGTCGGGAACTTGTAGTCATAGACCACCATCGCGAACCCCTTGGCCGAGTGCTGTCGGATAAACGGCTCGATGATACTGAATGTCTTGCCCGATCCCGGTGTTCCGACTACCCATGTTCCACGAAAACAGTTGGTTATATTGGTCCAGCCTTTACGGAACTTGCCCTTGTAGTAATATCGCATGGGGATATTCACGCTGTACGGAGTCTCTATCAGTTCCTCGCATTGCTCGAAACTTTCATTCTCGAAATTGAAACGATCCTTCATCAGTCCCTCTTTGAGGAACTTGGAGATGTTATCCAGTGCGACATGCACGAGGATAACCCCCGTGAGCGATACCGCCATATAGAGAATAATGTTCAGCGGCAGCGTGTAGAACCGCGTCTCCATCGGATGACCGAACAGCCATACGGACAGTACCAACAGGGCAAAGCCGCTCACGAGCGGGTATAAGACCTGCCGCCGGGCGTTGAACTCCAAATGTTTCTTGGCTCTGGTGCCGATACAGGTAATACAGATCAGCAGCACCGTGGCGACCTTGCTGTACACGAGGTTGCCGTCGTTATAGATGGCCCACCGTTTGATACGTCCGTGAATGTCGCAGAGTATGCCGCCCCAGTGGTCCAGCATGGCCGGGTCAATGGCATACTCGAAAAACTCCATCAGTACGGAGACATACACCACCGCACGGAATATCCGGTAAAATCCCTGTAATTCCTTGCTCTCTTCCATTGAATCAGTCTGTTTTTAGTTCCTGTTTCCGGCGATACCAGTGATTGCCGACACGGATAACGTCCATGCCGAACCACACACCGTTCTCGTTCAGCTTGCTTTTTATCTTTTCAAGGGTCACCGGGCCGACACCCCAGATTTCCATGAGGTACGACTCGTCAAGATGAATCAGATCCCCGATATACAATATCCCGTGGGCTTCAAGATGGCTTCGGATGGACGGCGTAATTCCCAAGCTGAATATCGGTTCCGAGAGGTAATGCACCTCTTCAGCCGGCAGGTTGTTCAGGGCTATCTCAAGCCCCTCCCTGATTCTTTTGAGGGAGTCGATGTATTTACCCATATCCCGGATGGTTTGTTCGTCGCATGATATTTCATCACGCAGCCGGGTGGCTTTCTGTACAAGCTCGGCATTGCTCCGCTTCAATTCGTCGTTAATATGCGTCATCGACCGGTTGTCCGCTTCCAGTCCGTTCTGCTGGTACTCCAATTCATTGATAAGTTCCTGTAGTCTGGCGGCATGGTCTTTCAGAACGGATTCTTTTCTGTGGTCGGCAGACATTTCTTCGAAAAGATAGCCGAATCGTTTAACCAGAAAATCAATCTCTTCTTTGTCCGAAGTGATAGAATCGGCGAGGCTTTCCATTTTCCGTCGGCATGATTTACCTCTCGCACATTTGTACATCAGAACAAGTGCCGTTATCATCAGCACCAGTCCGGCAAGCATAATTAGGTCTATCGTATCCATATAAGTTATTATTTTAGTTGTTGATGGTTATAAATGGTTATAATGGGACGCACTTTATGCGCCTGCGTCTTGGGCGTTTCCTGCATGGTTCCGCTGGCTGTCGAGTAGAGCCATGCTTTGACTGTCTGCTGTCCTTCCACCTCCGTCGATGTCCAGTACCAGCACTCGTCGGCCTCGATCGGCAGCGGGTCGCCGCCGCATTTCTCGATGACCGGATTGATGATGCCACGTGCCGCATACAGCAGACGCATCTGTGCCACCGAGGGGATATAGGCGCTCTGTCCGTATTTCCACAGGGCAAAAACGGCTTCAGCCATCGGCGAGGCCGTTTCTTCCGTATCGTACAGGGCGAACGTGTTCTCATTCCCGTCGTATGCAGCAATGTCCGCCGACGTACCCTGCTCGACACCGAGGCTGTCGGCAAAAGCCTTCGGCGTCATGTCCCACAGATAGACGGCATAGCCGTTTCCTTCCGTTTCCCCGTCCGAATAGGTATGGAAAACGACGGCAATCGCCTGTTCCCCATAACTTTCGTACTCGCTGTACGGCACGGCCTTGCCGTCCACGCAGAGGACATGTCCGGGACGTACCGTCTTGTCGGGTTCTTCTATATGTGCGTCGCAGGCAGCCAATGCCCCGGTTATGAGGAGAACCGGCACTATCTGGCACGTTTTTCTGATAATATTCTGTTTCATCTTTCCCTTATTTTATAGGTAGTTTAATACCGAGGGCAACCCCTGTACGCAGCACATCGGCCCCCTTTATCATCACGTCTCCCTTGACTTGCCAGAAAAACGTCCAGCCCGATCGCAGCACGTAGTTATGTTCGTAGCCGAAGTGTAGTCCGGCAAGGAATTTATTCGTGTCGCTTCCGCCCGAAGCTCCGATACGGAGACTTCCGTAATGGTTGCGCCCTCTCGTGACACAAGGCTTGTAAGCCACGCCGAAACCGCAGGTGCGGTAGTTCCGCCAGAAGGATTCCGGGCAGACATGCTTGCATGATTCGCACTCCGCCCATTGCAGGTAGCCGTTTGCGAAGAACTCCCACGCATGGCGGTAGTTCATTTCGTGTTCGTAGGCAAGCGTCACGTCCAGTCCGTTCTTGTACAGCAGCCCCGCACCGAGCGAGAGGCGGCCGCTGCCTCGCTGTGCATACGCTCCTACGGCGAGGCACATGCAGGCAATCGTCAGGATAATCGTCTTTCTCATCGTCATTCCTCCTCCAGTAATGACGTGCTGAACGAATCGGCCGACAGCACGTCTTCATAGTCGATATTCAGGCTGATGTTACGCCCGCTGATCTGTTTCTCCGTCATCTCGATGGTCAGCACCTTGTCGTTCGGGAACGTCATTTTCCTGACCACAACCACATTCCGGTAGCCATGCCGGAACGTCTTGCCCGCCTCCAGCACCAGTGCCGGGGTCAGTTCGATGACCTGCGCGTTGGTCGCCTTGGCCAGTTTCTTGTCTGCCAGCTTCACCCGTATCTCGTCGATGTCGAAGCGGATGTTCGTCCGGTTCTCTATTGAGAAGTCGATGAAGAAATACTCGCCCACGGAGTAGATGTTGTTCAGCCGCATGGTCATGCGGTGCGCCTTGGTAGCGACGTTGCGGATCTTCGCGGGCGAGTTCCAGATACGCCGGGCGAAGCGTGTCATCTCCACGGTGGACATCGAGACCGCCGGATTGTGGTAGGTGTTCCGTTCCTGCAACTGGATTTCCTTGTCTGTTACCGCCTCCCGCACCCGTGTGGTGTAGAGCAGCGCATACTGCGTGCGGTAGCGTTCCGTTACGATAGTCACGATGGCCAGCACCTCGCCGTCCTCGTGTCCGCCCTCTTTCGGTTTCAGGCGGACGATGTTGTCTATCGGTTGGTCGCCGACAACCTTATCGGTGGAGATGTCCACAAAACGTACCGGTTCCGAGGCCGTGATGACCGTCGTTACTTGTTCATTTACCGTCAGTCGCTCCATTTCCTCATAAGTCGTTTGCGCCTTTGCTTCCGGCAAAATGAAAATGCCTATCAGAAGCATAATGCCAAGTAGATTCTTTTTCATTGAAATTCAGAATTATAATTAATATATGATTGTCTTATTCTCTTGCAGACTGGCATCCGTCCGTTTCAGGCAAGTCTTCCTGCATACGGCTCGGCGACTTGTCTGCAATATACATCTGCTCGAATATGATGGGCTTCGGAAGTATCCTATGACAAAAGTAACTGCTATTGAACGGCACGTTTTTCCCTTCCCCGAACTGAATGCGCTTGTCGAACATAAGCAATTCCAGCTCGGTATTCAGGAAAAGCCGGCATGGTGCAACGTTGTTCAACCAGTAGTTCGACATCAGCAAAGCGAACGGTTTTCCGAATTTCAGGCAACGGTCGAAAACGTCCACTTTCCGGCTGAAAGGGGGATTGGACACGAGCACGTCCCATTGGGGCGGCTCGTATTCGAAGAAATCCTGTCCCTTACAGATATGTGAGTACACGACCTCGAATCCGGCAGCCTTGAATTTCAGCACAAATTCGCTATGCTCTGTATCGAACGGACACCAGATGATTTTGCTTTCGGGTATATACTTGATGATGGGTAGTACGCCATACCCCGGCGTGTATTTTTCGTCCGTTGGATTTCTATATAGCTCTTTTAAGTAATTTGAAGGTTTCATAAGCGTATGATTGATAGGATTATATTCAATCTATTTTTCCCTTTTCCTCTTTCGTCTCGTTCCTGCGTTCCAGTTCCTCCCGAATCCGTCGCTCGGCAATCTCGCAGTACGCCTGTTCGGTTTCAAATCCGATGTAGTGCCGTCCCGAACGGATGGCCGCCACGGCGGTTGTCCCCGAACCGATACAGTTATCCAGTACGACATCACCCTCGTCGGTGTAGGTCCGTATCAGGTATTCTATCAATGCCACCGGCTTCTGTGTCGGATGGTAGAACATTCCCGTCCGAAACTCTTTGGGCATATAGATGACCGATGTAGGATATTTCCAGTCAGAGATACGCGAGGGCGTAGGTTTCATTGCGCCATAACAGCGGTTCGTCATTCGTTTGAACATCCCACGGGGATGGTTCTTTTGACCGGGTTTGTAACTCATCTGCGGATGATATACCGGTTGTTTCTTATAGAATACCAGAATATCCTCGTGCTGTCGCAAGGGCATACGGTTGGCATTGAGATGCCCCGTCACCCGATCTTTCTGCCACACGAGGTTGTACCGCCACATTTTGGACTGGGATAACATGAGCCTGGCGGAAAAGAGGCCCTGTCCGAACAGGATAATGGGGCTGTCCGGTTTGGTGATCCTCCGGTATTGTTCCCACAGGGACTCCAGCGGAATGGTGTTGTCCCATTTCACGTGTTTGTTCTGGCGGTTCAGTACCCCATAGGGCAGGTCGGCTATCACCGCATCGACGCTGCCGTTCGCCATCAGGCTCATTCCTTTTAAACATTCCATGTGGTATATCTTGTCTGTTTCTATCATGGCTTTACCTTTTTTCCCGTCCGTTCACCAGATACACGAACGTCCCGTATTTCAGCTTCACCTTGTTCTTCTTGATAGCCTTGCTGATGGCATTGCTCGTCTTCTGATAGGCATTGTTCACCGCCTGCATACCCCATTGGGCGAGGCTGTTCCCGTAACTCCCCGTATTCATGCTCATGCTGCCCGACATGGCGCTGCTCGCCACGTCCTTGCTCGTCTCGCGGAATTGGCTGATGGGCACGTAAAGTCCTTCCAGTCCGTCCGTATCGTAGATTGACAGGCTGACCTTGACCAGTTCGTCCTCCACCAATATGCTGTTGATATTTCCTTTTACACGTCCGGATGAGAAACCGCTGACCGTGGCATACAGGTAAGTACCACGCCTGACCACGCTCTCGTTGATCTCGATGTCGTCCAGCAGGCGCAGCCGCACACGCGACCCGTCCACAGCTTTGATGTCTTCGTCGATGATCGCTTTGATAAGTTTCGGTTCCCGTGCGTCTTTCGCCAGTGTGTTGAAGTAGTCCGAGGTCGTCTTTACCTTCTTCACCACCTCGCTCGCCTTGTCCGTCTCGGAAGGAGCTTTGACCGAACGGCTCTCCTCGTCGATGGTTCCCTTGGCCTGCACTATCGTGTCCGGTGGAGCCGCTGTTGCGGTGCTGTCCGTTTCGGACGGCATGACCTCCCGTTGTCCTCTCAATCTCGCTTCGGCGAGTGCTTTTTCCAGTTCTGCGAGAGCCTCCTGTTCCCGCCTTTTGGCGTCGCCCGTTTCCGTTGCCAGATCTTTCTCCTTTTCCTGCCGGTCAAGCAGGGCGATGTCCTCTTCGGTGTATTGTGATTCATATTCCTCTTGGTTATTGTCCGCTTCGTCCCGCTCGATGTTGTCCACGGCGGAATAATCTTGTATCTTGCCCCACGATTTGGCCATGTTCTCGTACTTGCTGCCGATACCGTCACCGCCCTTGATTTGGGCGTCCGGCAGTTCGGGATTCAGGAACTCGGTCGTCTGGAGCGTCTTGTCCTGTACCTCTGCCTTCTCGGTATGGAACAGGTCGAAAAAGAAGTACGACGTGCCGAGAAGGGGAATATAGAGGATAGCCGGAAGCATATACTTCGGCTGCCTGAAATTGATTCTCTTGAAGATATTGTCCATTGTTTCCCTTTAATTGAGTTGCACATACTTGCTTATATATAGTTCTCTCGAACGGCATATTCAGAAACCTGCCGCTCTATTCCGGCCTTTCCGTACCGCTTTCCTTCGTATCGAATCTTCGCACATGCGGTGCGGAAAGCATCTTATGCCGTTCCCGGAGCACGGAATCCTGCATCTCCGTGGCCGTCCGGCGGGTCGGATGATGGCGGTACACCACCGTCAGGCGGTAAATATTCCACGTCAGCCCGCAGATGGCGAAGCCGAATACGATGGCGAGAAACAGCGTCCGGTGCATGTTGGCGAAGCCCTGCACCTTGGCCGCTGCCTTGTCGATGCGTGTCGCTTTGGCAAAGCGTCGTCCGGCGTCCACGTCGCGTTCGTAGCGTTCCTTGTACTTCGGGTCGTTCCTGTCCGGCATCTTCTCGCCGAACAGCATACGTCTGAATCCTTTGATATTCATAGGGCTGATGGTATTAATAGTTGCTTTTCGTCTTTTGCTCGATGTCCTTGTTCAGCAGTGTGCGCCAGTTCACGATGAGCAGCCCGTGCGGGTTGTTCTCCGTCCGGGGTACACGCTTGAGCTGTCCCGCCGTAACCAGTTCGCGCATCAGGATATTGCTGCGCCGTTCGATACGCTGCCTCCCGTAGTAGGTAAACTCCATCTTCTCCTTGTTGAAGGCGATACTGTCGCAGAAAATCGAAAAGACGGCGCTCGTTCCCAAGATGTTCGAGTAGAAACCTTTTTCCTTGAGCGTGTTGTACTGTGCCAAGCCCGTTTCGTCCACCAGGTACATCGCTTTCTCCATCGTGTAGCGGATGTACTTGTCGTCAGGGGCAAGCGTGAAAAAGTAGTGGTGGAACATCTCGACATGGCTCTTGGCTTCCACGTCGAGCGTTTCCTCCATCGTCGTGCGGCGCACCAGTATGGGCACGTTGCCGTCCAGCACATACACCTTCTTTTGAGCATCCGTAACCATCATGCGGGCCGTCCAGATACTCGACACGCTGATGATGACGCACCCCACAAGAAAGGCGGTGCAGATAATTCCGACCAGTTTGATTTTGTTCTCTAAATTCTTGATGACCATTTTGTTTGAATATTTATCGTTACTTTGTTATCTCATTACCGTACCCATTGCGCCCGTCGCCGTCATTTTGGCCTGCTGCGCCACACCCTCGCCGAAGTTTCGGGTCGAGAACGCCGTATCGCCCTCCGGTATCATCCATGCCGCAAGGTCGGGGACGAGGTTCAGGCATTTCAGGGCCACAATGCTTGCCGCCATCAGATAGCCGGCGGAGAAGAAGCTGTTTTGCAGGTAGGCTGCCATCGTCTGCTCGCTCGCCGTTATGGCCGTCAGGTTCTCCACCTGTATGCACAGCACGATGTCGAACAGCAACAGGACATAGAAACCCACGAAGTATAGGCTTTCAATATAGAAAATATAATCATATGATAAGAAAAGAAAGTAATAAAGTATATTGTATATTAGGCACTTATTGCGTTTTCTGATTTTGTCAATGAAGATATATAGAGGCGATGTTTTAACGATATTTTGTTGCATATTTGTTGCACGAAACAAATATTAGAGGTATTTTTGTACTCGTAAGGCAGGGGAAATCTGCCGACGAAAAAAGAAATATCAAGAAAGGAAAAAATATCATGGCACGACCGAAGAAAGTACAGAAAGTAAAAGAGCCCGTCCGGGTTCGCCAGCGCAAACTGGCTAACGGGAACATGAGCTTGTATCTCGATGTCTATGTGAAAGGAGTGCGCAAGGTTGAATCACTCGGTTTATACCTTGTGCCCGAATTGACACCGCTTGACCGCCAACAGAACATCCACGCAAGGCAAGTAGCGGATAAAATCAAAGCCGAGCGTATTTTGGCATTACAGAACCACGGCGTGCGCCAGTGGAACAAGGTAAAGCGGTCATGCATTACACTTGTCGATTTTCTGAAAGAATACGAGCAGGAGAAATTCGGTTTTTCTGCATCCACTCTCAAAGGGAGGCGTGATTTGCGGGGGAAAATCGAAACGTATCTAAAAGAAACCAATCGCCCGGATATTGTTTTGGCAAACGTGGACGTTGATTTCTGCCGGGGCTTCATAGACTTTTTACGTTATGCAAAGAACGGGGTACGCAAGGACGGCAGTGTCATAAGCAACGGGGCGGCGCATCATCATCAGGCGGTTTTGAACGGAGCGTTGAACAAAGCGGTGCGGGACGGCATTCTGTCTGCCAATCCTCTGAAGTCCATAAGTTCAAAAGAGAAATATCAGCTGTCGGAAAGCATAAGGGAATATCTCACACTGGAAGAAATGAAAGCGATTATGGCGGCTCCCTGTCCGCACGGGGATGTGAAACGGGCCTTTCTGTTTTCCTGCTTTACCGGGCTTCGTCTTGGCGATGTGCGCTCGCTGACATGGAGTAAGATTGTCAAAGCACCCGACGGTAAGACCTTGTTTGTAAGGACGAAAATGGAAAAGACGCAAAAAATAGTAAACGTGCCGTTATCAAAAGAGGCTATCGACTGTCTTAACCCCAAAGAGGACAATGAAGAACCGATTTTCATGTTACCAGCCGGGACATCGAATATTGAACGGAATATAGAAAAATGGATGCAGGATGCAAAGATAACCAAACATATAACCTACCATTGCAGCCGCCATACATACGCCACTATGCTGCTGACGCTCGGTGCGGACATATACACGACATCGAAACTGCTCGGACACTCCAACGTAAACACCACATCCATTTACGCCAAGATTGTAGATAAAAAGAAAGTGGAAACGGTTAATCTCGTTGATGACTTCTTTTCTAAATAACCATAAACAGAGGGAAACAGATGAAAATAACGATACGCACAAGAGCATTGAAAACGGGAAGCCGCTCGATATACCTCGATTTCTACGAAAAGGGGGAAAGGTGGAGCGAGTACCTAAATTTGTTCCTCGTGCCGGACGATGCACCCGACGCAAAGCGGCTCAATGACGCATCTATGGCAAAGGCGAACGAGATTAAATCGAAACGTCTGCTCGGCATTGATGAGAACGAAACGGAAACAGAGGACGGCAAAACACTCCAGCTACCCAAACGGATTTTTGCCGACTGGCTTAACGATTATATAGAGGGGATCAGACGTAGCCCGTCTTACTCCCAATCAACCTATCACAATTACCGTTCCACTGTCAATATAATAAAGGCGTATTTGCAATACCGCCGCAGACCTCGCTACCTGATGTCGAAAATAGACAAGAAATTCATTGCCGGGTTGCTCGACTTCATGCAAAACACCTACCGGAACACGAAATCACCGGACAACCCGAAAGAGATGTCGCAATGTACGTTACATCTTCATCAGGCAATACTGGTGCGTATGCTCAATGCAGCGGTAAGTGAGGGTATAATGAATAGTAACCCTTTCTATGCTTTGGGTAAACACGAGCGGATAGCCAAACAACAAGTCGAGAGGGATTATCTCACGAAAGAAGAACTGCTTGCACTTGCCGCAGCTCCGACCACCAATGAAACGACCAGACGGGCGTTTCTGTTCTGCTGCTTTACGGGATTGCGGTACAGTGATGTCTGTACGCTGGCATGGCGGGATATAAAGCAAGTCGATAGCGGGCTGGTGGTTTCAATCCGTGCGATGCGAAAGACCGGAAAACAGGTAACAATACCACTAAATCAATCGGCATTGAAATGGTTGCCGGATAGAAACGGTTGCAAACCGGGGCAAAGGGTATTTGATATGACAAGCCTAAGTGCCTGCGACAGATGTCTTAAAAAGTCAGCCGTAGCCGCAGGAATAGAAAAGAACGTCAGCTACCATACCAGCCGCCACACGTTTGCCACGCTGTCACTGGCAGCCGGGGGCGACCTTTATACGGTTGGCAAGCTGCTCGGTCATACCAACATACGCTCGACGCAGGTATATGCCGATGTGGTAATGGATACCAAGATTGAAGCGGTAACCCGAATCAGTAAGTTCTTTTCAAAGTAAGTGAATCTATTCTTTCCTGCGGATTGTCACGCCGTGGGTGTTTTTGGTCTCGTCTATGACGAAGACGCTGTGCAGGCTGCCCACGCATTCCATCCTGCCCAGCGTGTGCTGCATGAACTGCTGGTAGTCCTTCATGTCCTTGGCATAGACCTTTATAAGGAAATCGTAATCACCGCTGGTGTTGAAGCACTCTGTGATTTCCTCGATGCCCTGCACGGCATCCATGAACTGCTGTATAAGTTCCTCCGTGTGCTGTTTTAGCCGGATGTTGCATAGCACCAGTATTCCATTGCCTGCCTTCTCCGCATCCACAACAGCCATATATCCTTTTATATACCCCTCCCTTTCCAATCGTTTTTGGCGTTCGAAAGCTGGGGAGGGAGACAGATGTATTTTTGCCGCAAGTTCTTTGGCGGTCAGCCGGGAGTTCTCTTGCAAAATGCGCAGTATGGCAATGTCCGTATTGTCCAAATCTTCGTATCTGTCCATTTTGTATTTTTTTGCTGAATTAAAGGATAATATTCTGTAAATTATACTTTATCGCTGCAAAAATAGGATAATTTTCTGATTTTACCAAATTGTTTTTCTATTTGGGGTGGATTTGGTAATTTTGCAACATGAAAGCAGGCTTTTGAAGAGAAGAAGTAACAGAAATAACATATTAACAATTTAATTCAATAAATAAAAAAATGAATACCGACAATATTCAAAATAGGAGCGTTGCTCTCCGTAGCCATGTGTTGGGATTTCCGCGCATTGGCAAGCAGCGTGAATTGAAAAAAAAATGCGAAGCGTTTTGGGCGGGCAAGGTGACGAAAAAAGAATTGCTGGAGGAAGGAAAAGCTTTGCGCAAAGAAAATTGGGAAAGACTGAAAGCGGAAGGCATTGACCTTATTCCGAGCAACGATTTCTCACTATACGACCAAGTGCTAGACATGACACTTGCCGTTGGAGCTATCCCTACACGCTATAATATTCTGCAATCCGACAAGTTGGAACTTTACTTCGCAATGGCTCGTGGAGAACAGAAAGATGGCAAGGATGTCATAGCAATGGAAATGACAAAATGGTTCGACACTAACTACCATTATATAGTACCGGAATTTACGAAGGAACAAACATTTACCCTGTTCGACACCAAGGCTGTGGACGAATACAAGGAAGCTGCGGAGCTTGGCATACAGACCATGCCCGTATTGATTGGCCCCGTGTCGTACTTGCTGCTAGGCAAGGAGAAGGAAGAGGGTTTCAATCGGTTGGAGCTACTTGATAGGCTGTTGCCCGTGTATATCCAATTGCTGCAACAATTAGAAGAAGCGGGGGCGCATTGGGTGCAAATAGACGAACCTTTCCTTGTGTTGGATTTGGACAATGATGCCAAAGAAGCCTATTCCAAAGCCTATGAAGCCCTGCGGCAGCACACCAGATTGGAACTAATGATAGCCACCTACTTTGAGGGACTGCGTGACAATACGGAATTGGCTGCCAAATTGCCCGTTGATGCCTTGCACATCGATTTGGTACGCTGCCCGCAACAGCTGGACAATGTGCTCAACCAACTGCCAGCTGGCAAGTCTCTCTCGATTGGCGTGGTGGATGGCCGCAATATCTGGAAAAACGATTTGACCGCATCTCTGGATTTTATCCGTCGTGTGGTGGAACGCTTGGGAGCGGAGCGCGTGTTCGTAGCCGGCTCATCCTCGTTCCTGCATGTACCCTACGATTTAGAGTTGGAAACTAAAGAAGATACCAGCCTTGCCCCTATCAAGAAGTGGTTGGCATTCGCCTGGCAGAAAGTCGACGAGCTGACTTTACTCAAAGATTTGTTATCCGATGCTCCTTCGGCAGAAAGTCTGCGCAAACTGGCCGCAAATAAAGCAGACATAGCCGACAAGCAGGTGTCGCCGTTGATTCACAATGCAACCGTAGCCAAGCGCACATCGAAAGTAACCGAAGCTGATGCCCGCCGACACACTTCTTTCGAAGCGCGTCGTACCGCCCAGCAAGAGGTGTTACATCTGCCGCTATTCCCTACGACCACTATTGGCTCGTTCCCCCAGACGAAAGAGGTAAGGGCATGGCGTTCCAAGTTCAAGAAAGGGGAAATCACAGCGGAGGAATATGACAAACTATTGAAAGAAGAAACCGAGCGTTGCGTGCATTGGCAAGAACAGGCCGATATTGACGTATTGGTACATGGCGAGTTTGAACGTAACGATATGGTGGAATACTTCGGCGAGCAACTCGACGGCTTCGCTTTCACACAAAACGGCTGGGTACAGAGCTATGGCTCGCGCTGCGTGAAGCCGCCCGTCATCTTCGGCGACGTGTCGCGTCCCCATCCCATGACCGTAGGTTGGAGTACTTTTGCCCAATCACTCACCAGCCGTCCGATGAAAGGAATGCTCACCGGTCCTGTCACCATCTTGGAGTGGTCGTTCGTACGCAACGACCAACCACGCTCCGTCACCTGTCAGCAAATCGCTCTTGCTGTCCGTGACGAGGTGTGCGACTTAGAGAAAGCCGGCATCAAGATTATCCAGATTGACGAACCTGCCATCCGCGAGGGGCTTCCACTCCGTCACTGCGATTGGGAAGAATATATGGAATGGGCCGTTCGCTGCTTCTGCATCTCAAGCTCAGGTGTGAAAGACGAAACTCAAATACACACTCACATGTGCTACTCGGAGTTTAACGACATTATCGAGCACATAGCCCGCATGGATGCAGATGTCATAACCATTGAATGTTCCCGTTCCCAGATGGAATTGCTCAATGTGTTCCGTGATTTCCGCTATCCCAACGAGATAGGACCGGGTGTGTACGACATCCACTCTGCCCGCGTACCCGACATCGAGGAAATTCTCCAACTGCTCCATAAGGCAGTCCGCTACATTCGTCCCGAATACTTATGGGTAAACCCTGACTGCGGTCTGAAGACACGAGGTTGGGACGAAACCGAGAAAGCACTAATCAAGATGGTACTCGCAGCGCATAAGATGCGGAAAGACTACTCCCAATGATTTTATCACATGGCAGTCAATCGAGAATCTTATGCAATAAGTGCAGGATTGCCATGTCTATTTTGTCCAAATAGACAATTTTACACAATATCCAGATGATTGTAACAAATAAGTAATGAAATAAAAAATGAGCAAAGACATTTTAAACGCACCGTTCCGTGCGGACATAGTGGGCAGCTTCCTCCGCCCCGAAGAGATAAAGGAGGCAAGGGCAAAACGCGAGAAAGGAGAAATTTCGGCTGAAGAACTGGCACAAGTGGAAGACAAGTGCATCGCCGCTTTGGTAGAAAAGCAAAAAGCAGCAGGATTACAAGTGATAACCGATGGGGAGTTCCGCCGCAGCTACTGGCACTTGGACTTCATGTGGGGGTTCGGAGGGGTAGAGCACATCGAACTCGACCATGGCTATTTCTTCCACGGCGAGGAGACCACGCATGGCTCTCTCGCGCTGAGCGGCAAGATTTCCGGGGAGAACCATCCCTTTGTGGAACACTTCAAATACATCAAGCAATTCGAGACGGATGGCGTGGTGGCCCGCCAGACTATCCCCGCTCCGGCACAGTTCTATGCCGAACTGTTCCGTGAGGACAACGGCAAGAACACCGCTGCCGTATATCCTGACCATGAAGAACTCGTTCAGGACATAGCCCGTGCCTACCGCACCGTGATACGTGACCTGCACGCCGCAGGATGCCGCAACATACAATTGGACGACTGCACATGGGGCATGGTGTGTGACAGTAAGTTCTGGGCATCGATGGCCGGTTCGGGCTACGATGTGGAAACCTTGAAAGAGACTTACCTGCGGGTGAACAATCTTGCGCTGGAAGGGCGCCCCGCAGGGCTGGCCATAAACACGCACGTGTGTCGGGGCAACTACCATTCCACATGGGCGTGCCGGGGTGCATATGATTCCGTGGCGGAAACCCTGTTCGCCCGCGAGAACGTGGATGCCTTCTATCTGGAATTTGACGATGAGCGTTCGGGAGGTTTTGAACCGCTTGTACACGTGCCCGAAGGGAAGAAAGTGGTGCTCGGCCTTGTGACTACAAAAAGCCCCGTACTTGAAGACAAGAAGGCCGTGATAGCCCGCATACAAGAGGCTTCGCGCTACATCCCGCTCGACCGCCTGTACCTCAGTCCGCAATGCGGTTTCGCCTCCTGCGAGATAGGCAACAAGCTGACAGAAGAAGAACAATGGGCGAAAATAAAGCTGGTAAAGGAGATTGCGGAGGAAGTCTGGGGGGAATAAAGGCACAAGAAATAAAGTTTTTCACCGCCGTAACGTCCGCAGGCGGTCTTCACGCCATGCGGACGTTTTTTGTTATGATAGATTTTTATTTATGGATTGGAGATCCCACTTATTCCAACTTGTTCAAGTCTACGAACAAGCCATGCCGTTTTCTGCGCTCAATGAGCATGTCAAGCAGTTTTCGCTCCCTTTTCGGGAATGTCATGCTGCGGAAGAAGATGTTGGGTATCGCCACGCCGATGGCTATGCACAAGATGATGAGCGATGCGCGTATGGCATTGTTCATACCCATTGTCACTTCCCCTATGACACCCTGCATGTCGATGAATGCGAACAGGGCGCGGTACATCAGTACGCCCGGTATCATGGGTATCACGCTGGGGATGGAAAGGCAGTGATGGGGCGTATGGAACCAGTACATGGCACGTGTGCAGATTATGCTTATAAGGGCGGAACCTGCAAATGAGCCGATGGTGGCTCCCATATCGAGACCGATGTTTCCGCTGCTTGCGCCGAGGCTCACGAAGTTGCGGGTACATACGGCTATGATGCCGCCTATTGCCACCACCCAAAGTAACCGTCTCGGTATGTTGAATATCATGGAGAAGCCCATGGCAGAGACGGCCGCAGCGATGGAATACTCTATATAATTGTGGTGCGGGGTCATGGACAGGTCTTTCACGAAGTTGTCTATGCCGCACACCTGTATGGCGAAAGCGATACCGAAAGCCATCGCAAGTACCATCAGCAACGTGTTCACTGCCCTTGTGATGCCTACCTGCACGTAGCCGGAAAGCATGTCGTTCACGAAGTTAATCAGCGGCACGCCCGGCATGATGAACAAGGCACAGGCCATGAGCGGGTGCCACGGAGTGGACGAAACCATGAACGCAGGCAAGGTGGATACCATCCCGTCGGTAGTGGAAAGTAATCCGGAAAGCCACGCTATCAGCGTGGACACGAATGCTGCCAATCCGATGTTGAAGTAGGTGTTGCTGCCTTTTGAATTGAGCCATAGCCGGAGGCGGAAGCCGAGGATGGCGGCTATGGAAGCGTATAGGAATGCAATCCAGTCGCACCCGAACTGTATACAGAAACCGCCGCAGGCAAATCCGCTCCCGATGGCCACCTGCCAAGGAGTATAGTTGCGCTTGCTTTTGGCTATGCGGTCAAGCTCCTCTTCGTATTGTTCCGCCATGTAGTCCTCCTTGATGGCCCGCCAGGAGAGGTTGCTTATTTTCGATATGGCTGTCATGTCTATGCCGTGGTGCTCGCAACGCTTGAACTTCGTGTATGAATGCGTGTCGTCGGAGAAGTTCACCATCAGCATGTTGTAGTTCACGTAGATGTGCAGGTTCTCTTCCGCAAGCCCCAAGTAGGCGGCGGTGCGCTTCATGTTGCGGATGATGCGGCTTGTGTCTGCCGCACTCTCCACCAGCAGGCAACCTGTGCGTAGCAGCAAGTCGAGCTTGTGGTTCAATCCGGCGGTTATGTTCGGTTCGCTGTTCGTTGACATATTCCTATCTTTTATGCTTTTGACTTCTCATCTTCCTTCCCGGTATTGATTCAAAGAATGTATTTCAGTGCTATGAAAGCGAATATCACCCCCCCCCAAGCACACCTATGGAGTATGTTACTACATATTCCAATGCTATCTTCAATTACTTATATTTTCTTTTTGGGTTGTAAAGGTAAGATATTGCCATCGGATAAAATTATGGTTGTTATGCTTTTTATCGAATGCGGCTTTTGGCTGAAACGATAGATAACGCTGCATGATTGCTTCCCTAAATGTAGGAAGTTCGGGGGTGAACCTCTTTTCGCAATATGGTTCTGCTTTCATTTCGTATGACCCACAAAACCATGCTATCGGCAAATGCGATAGCAGGAATTGATATAACGGTATGGAAATGTACTTTTTATAACGGTGAAAATCGTATTTTTGTAATCACTAAATAATATACATATGGAATTACGGCAATTAAAATACTTCCTGAAAGTGGCAGAGACATTGAATTTCTCCTCGGCCAGCAAAGAACTGTTCATAACACAAAGTACGCTTTCACAGCAGATAATTCAGTTGGAAAGGGAACTCGACCAAAAACTTTTCCAGCGTAACAGCCATGAGGTGATGCTTACGGAGGCGGGACACACCCTGCTCCCCTTAGCACGTGATACCGTCAACAGCGCAAATACCTGTGTGCTCAGGTTGCAGGAACTGAAGTCCCTGCTTACGGGAGAGTTGAATATCGGTGCCACGTTCTCTTTCTGTTCCATAGCCACGGAAACCCTGATGGACTTCCTCAAGAAGTATCCTAATGTGAAACTGAATGTTTGCTATGCGTCCATGGAAGAACTCATGGACAAACTGGTGCGGCATGAACTTGACTTCGTTTTGGCTTTCAGGCCCTCTGTGCGTGATGAACATGTCGAAAGCCATGTGCTTTTCAACAACCGTCTGGCAGCCATCGTGAACGAGCAACACCCGATAGCCAAATACAAGTCCGTGACATTCGGTGACATAGACCGTTTCGATTTTGCCTTGCCTGCAAAGGGGATGCAGGCACGTAACGCTTTGGAAAAGACACTTGCCAATACGGGTCATCATTTTAAAGTGAAGATAGAAATGAATAATGTGCATCTTCTTTTCAAGGTCATACGTGAAAGCAATTATATCACGATATTGTCGGAATCCACCGTGATAGACGAAAGGGAGCTTGTGGCTGTCCCCCTTGACGTGCCGGAAAACGATATGGAAGGTTGCATACATGTTCTGAAAAACTCTTACATGAAAGTATCCGCAAGGGAATTTATCCGTATGCTGGGTTCGTCTTCCGTGATGCGGAATTTTTGCTTTACGGCATTGCGCGGATAAATCGTACATTCCATGACTGATCGTCTTGAGTAACAATATCCTTTTTTGATTATATATACTTGTCATATTTCAAGAACTCTATTGTCCACACCTTTTTGACTCTTTCTTGATTTATTTGTTTCGATTTTTGAAATCCTTTCTAACGGCTTTGACCTGTTTCCAAAATATGGCCAATGTGGAATCCACGCCGACCGTTTCCGACAATTTTTCGTATGCCCCGACGGTAACAGCCAGCTCCGGGTACATCTCTTTAAGCATAACCGTAGTCACTTGGTGTTTGTCGGCAACTGTTTTCAGCCGTCTGTTTTCCTCCCGGTATTCATGCCATTGCGTCCAACTGACGGCAAACAGACCGAAGAACACAAGCGTACAAGCGATGCTTGCCCATGCGTAAGGGTTCTTGTACCATCCATAGGGGATTTTGCGCCATAAGGATTTTATCCGCTTGGATATGGAACTGAATTTTAACGGGCGCAGAAATCCATTCGTCCGCCGTTGGTTTTGCTGTCCGCTTTCCGAAATCCGCTTGCCTTCATCTATATGCTCCGCCAGCATCTTGCGTATGTCTGACAAGAGGTCTTTCGTGGTCGGTATGCCGCGTTCGCGCATATCCTTCTCGTCGGCTTTGGTGTATGCCAGCCAACTGACAACCATTTCGTCGCCCAAGGATTTTTTGTAATCCTCTATGGCGTCCTTGCTTTTGAAAATCTCATTGATGTTCGTCGGCGTGCTGCCGCCAAAGAAACGTATGACAGGCTCCAGCTTCACCGCCAGCCTTTTCACCGCCTCGTCCTTGTCCGAAGTACCCTTTACGTTCAACTTCGCCTTGATTGCCTCGATGTCCTCGGCCAATGCCCCTATGAGGTCTATGAGATTTTGCATTTCGTCTTTCATCTTCTTCTCCTTCTTGGTTTAAGTTTGTCCTTTTCCTTGTCATTCTCACCCCAGCCGCTTTCATTTCCTCCACCGCCGCCAGATGAGACCTTGGCTTGGTGCGGCTGGACGCACAACTCGATAAGCACGCCGATACCCGCTTGGACTATGTTTGCACCTGAACCGGTATCGGCAAAGTCCCCGTTGCCGTAGGGTTCTGCATGGTTATCGGTATAAGTGGGGTTCGCAGCCTGTTCAAACGGTTCATCCGTATATATGGCCGCCTTGTCTGTCCCGGCTTCATCCATTTGCCGGGTGTTGCCATGCAGATTGTTTCTCCATTCCACATTGTCAATGATACGTCCGCCCAACAGACTGTCTATTTTATAAAATCCCATGCTCCGGTCTATCCGTGAGCCGCTGAACGAAACCTCGTCTTTGGTGAACGACACGCCGATGATTTTGCCGTTTCGACGGTCAAACTTGAAGCTGGTTTCAATACCCTGTCGGGCCAGCCTTTCGCACAATTCCGCCCAACTGCTGCAACGTGGCAAGGCAGCTTTGATAGCATCATAGATTTGGTATTTCACCTTGTCCTTGCCACGCAGCCGGTCACGTTTCACTTTCATCTTGCCTTTGGCGAAATGCAGCCCGTACTCCCGTGTGAGAGCCTTGCACACCGCCACGTTGCGTATGGCATCGTTCCGGTCACTTATGGTGTTCCCGTCATTGTCCACCCTGTTGGCCACGATGTGCATGTGTTGGTGTTCCTTGTCGGTGTGCCGGCATACGATATACTGGGTGTTCACAATGCCCATGCGTTGCATATACTCACGGGCTATTTCGACCATAAGGGCATCCGTTATCTTAGGGGTGTCCTCGTGGGCGAAGTCCAGCGATATGTGGTACACCGGATTTTTCAGCCTGCGTCCCGGTTTATCGTCCGCCTGCCCCTGCATACTTCGGGCGATGGTGGCGTTGCTGTCAAGCCGCACGTCCTTGCTGTCGATGAGCCTTGCTTTTTTCGGGTTGTTCACGTAGTTCACCAGCTTGGCGAAGCTCGCCCGTTTCTTCAAGTCGCCCATCATATCCTTGCGATGATTCTATTGAACTCGTCCAGCAAGGCGGTGATTTTTTCCTTGGTTCTCGGAAATCCCTGCTGGTGCGCCATCTTCGCCAACTGGTTCAGGTTATTGCAACCTCCCTCCAGCATCCGTATCTGTTTCCTGTCCTCTTGTGTCCGTGCCGCCGTGACCTTTCCCTGTAAAAGAAGATCACGCAGGAAATGCGACGGTTTCTTTCCGGCATCGGCTATCCGTTTCATGACGGTTTTCCATTCGGCAAGCGTGAGCCTCGTGGACAGGGTCTTTGTCCGTGCCTTGCCTTTTGCCGATTTCGGCCTTCCTCCTTTATGTGAATTTTCATTATCTGTCATACGCCTGTTGTTACCGGTTATAATTGGAATGGTGTTTTAGGGCTGTGATTGTGCCTGCCGTTATCGGCGTGGCCGGGTCGCCATCTGTGGCGTAGTTTTCGTGGACGAAAACATTAACTTGCCAGCCCTAAAACACACCACTGTAAATGCGCCACTCTCTGCCATGTCTGCCATTCATATATAAGAGGAATTGCCATCAGACAAGCTCTGTTCGCCCTGCATGGCTGGTGGCTTGTCTTCCGTATAAGCGGCGGTCAAATCATCATTTTTCAATATCGCTTGTCGGGGTGATATTAGGTCTGCTTTTTCTTTCCCTATTATCGTTTTTGCAAAATTCCCAGCCTCCTGCCGAGAGTTGAAGATGTAACCGCCGCCCCCGAAGTCGCTCCAATAGCCGTGAAATTCACGTGCAGTTTGGACGAATTTTCTCTCTCCGGCGGTCTCGATGTCATTTGTGAACAGCACAGCGAAAAGTATTGTTCCGTTCCTTGTGTGTATCCTTTGCTCGATAGAGTAAGAGGCATTTCCTTGTTCTTGCTCCAAAACTGCAACGCCGTTTTCGGCATGGTTTTCCGACAAGACTTGCATCGTACCCGTATCGTTCTTGACGGTATCTGCTTCCGTAATACATTCCGGTGTAGGCAATGCTTCATTAGTTTTTCCGTTTTCATGCGGCTTGCGTTTGCGCTTCGGGGTGTCTTTCGGCACGACTGAAGCCGAGAGCCAAGCGTTTATTTCCGAGCGTAGGAAATAGAGCTTGTTACCCTGCTTGCGATAAGGTATTCTATGGTCGGAAGTCATTGCGTAGATAGTGGAAACAGATTTACAGAGCATGGCGGCAATATCCTCCACTGTCATTATTTCCGGTTTGGTTTCAGCAGAGGAGATGAACCGCTCAAACATTGCTGTAAGACGGTCTATTTTCGCATGGAGTTCTGCTACTGTCCGTGGAAGACAGTCAAAAGAAAAATCTTTTTTTTCTGTTTCTGTCATACATGAGGGATAAAAAATTAGTCTTTGCTTGCAAGATTACGCATGATCGCTCTCGCTTCTTCTGAAATCTGCGCTTGTGAGGCAACAGGGTTTTGCCGTAACCATTTCAACAGTTCCGTTTTCTCGAAATACACCATTTTGTTGTTGGGCTTGAAATACGGGATGATTTGATTGTGCGTCATCTTGTAAAGTGAACTTTTGGAAATACCAAGAAATAGTGCCGCTTCCTCAAGGTTAAGAACTTCTTTTGCGGCATAGACAACGTTCTTTACGTTCTCCAGCTCCTTTTTCAGCCCGTCCACCGTCTTTCGGAGCAAGGCGGTTTCGTTCGGGTTCTGTTCAGTTTTACACATAATCGTTTTTTATAAATATTGTTTTGCTACTATTTGTTTTTCGTTGATTTTGCTTCGATTCATCAGGACAAAATTAAGTCGAAAAGTATCGGAAAACAAGAGATTGTAAATAGTTTAACGTACTATATATTAATGTTTTACAGTGTGTTATACAAACAATCCTGTGGCAGGTTTTATGTTGATTGCAATACTTCTGTGTCACATGAATACCCGGTAATATCGCCAATCGATTTTTATATATATCGCTTGTGCAAAGGCTTGTAATCCGGCAGAAATTTGTTATTTTTGCCACATCCTTATATGTCGGTTCAGCCGGACAAAAGTCTGTCATGACGGGGAATAAAAAGAGGATTGTTATTCCAGTCAAATGTCCATAGTGAAAAATGAGGATTTAACATTTGCGTTCCCGTAATCAGGCTTTGGCAGACCGGAAAGCTCTCTCGAAAACAGACGCAACATTTTAGGATATTTTTGTTGCAGATTTGTTGTGCACTCCTAAATAGATAGTGTCTTGCAATTGATATACAGATAGTTATAAAACATTGCAATCTTACGAAGTAGAGCATCGCCCCGTAGAAATGCACTGTCAGATACCTCGTGAGCCACTTCGCCCATGCGCCTTCCCACTTGGGCAGGAGTGAGAACGCCCATTGGATAGGTCCGAACACGGTGAGCATTCCCAAAAGAATTTGCTGACAATAGATGGTAGCCCATTAGCCAATGTATTGAAACGAAGGGAAAATAAAAACAGATAAAATCTATATAAATACTGATTATCAATGTATTATTAACTAATGATGATTTCTGTTGTATTCCTTAAAAATCTCTATTATTCGACATTTTTGTTACCTAAAACGATACTTATATCCGGATTATTTGTTACCTTTGTATATGGATATAAATCATTGATATACAATGGGAAGAAAAAAGAAATCATTAATAGAGAAATCTCCGTTCAAGTTACGTCACCGTAAACTGGCGGACGGACGTTTATCCCTGTTTCTTGACCGTAGTGTAGACGGCGGGCATGAGTACGAGTTTCTGCAACTCTACCTCATGCCGGAAACATCTGCCAAAGCAAGGCGGCAAAATGCGCAGACACTCCGCAAGGCGGAAGATATTCAGCGAGAACGGACAGAAGCCCTGCTCAATGCGAAGGTGGGAACAGTACCGGAAAGCAAATCTTCCGATATGCTGCTGTCCGACTGGATGACCATTGTCCGCAAGAACCACGAACACCGGGAAGCACGCGACCTGAACGGAATCGACAACGCCCGTAAAAACTTGCTGAAATTCCGTGCAGATGTCAGGCTCTGTGATGTGGACAGACAGTTTTACATTGATTATATCGACTGGCTTCGTTCTTCCTGCAAGACCGCATGGGGAAAACAGATTACTTCCAAGACGGCTCATTCCTATTATACCACTTTGCGTACCGCTTTGAACGAGGCTGTACGTGAGAGACTGATTGAATCAAATCCTTGGTACAAACTGGAGATGACCGAGAAAATCAAAGTTCCCGAAAGCAAACGGGATTTTCTGACCATCGAGGAGATAAAGAAAATGATAGCCACGCCATTTTTTAACGAGCAGGTACGGCAGGCATACCTGTTTTCCTGTTTTTGCGGACTTCGTATCAGTGACATACGGAAATTGCGTTGGCGTGACATTTCCATATCAGGCGGGCAATGGCTCGTGTCGGTAGTAATGACAAAGACCACCAATCCCGTTTATATCCCCCTTTCGTCCCAAGCGGTAAAATGGTTGCCGGAACGTAATGGCTGTACACCGGATGGCCTTGTCTTTGGAGGGCTGCCCAATACAAGCAACCTTTGTGTCAGTCTCAAGAACTGGGCTGATAAGGCAGGCGTAAAGAAGAACGTGACATTCCACACGGCACGTCATTCATGTGCGGTGCTGCTGCTGACGCTCGGAGCGGACATCTATACCGTTTCCAAAATCCTCGGCCACCGTTCCGTGCGTGCCACACAGGTTTATGCAAAAATAGTAGACAAGAAAAAGGACGATGCAATCACCTTGGTTGACGACGCATTCTAAATACATTATTATATATGGCAACAACAAAGAAATCGACCAGACTCAAGGAACCGGTAAAGGTGCGCACGAAGAAGCTCGCCGACGGTTCGGAATCCTATTATCTCGACATCTATGTTGACGGAAAACGCAGTTACGAGTTCTTGAAACTGTACCTGTTGCCCGAAATCAATCCTATGGTCAAGGAGCAGAACCGGGCCACAAAAGCGGCGGTAGAGGCCATCAAATCAAAACGCATCATCGAACTGACTCACTCGAAGGCCGGACTGAAAAAGACATCCGTCCGTTCCAAAATGCTACTGGACGACTGGATGGAAGCCTATCTTGCCGAACAGGAACGAAAAGGCGCGAGAGGACTGAAACTGTTACGAACAGTCTGCCGGTTACTTCCCCTTTACAAGAAAAAGGTGAAGATGAGAGAGATTGACAAGGACTGGTGTCTGGGTTTCATCGACTGGATTCAGCACACCTACAAGACCCGGTGGGACAAGCCGCTTTCACCCAAGAGTGCAGCGGACTACATGGGTTATTTCTCCACCGCACTCAACGCCGCCGTCCGTGCCGAGGTTATCCCGGAGAACCCGATAATGACACTTGCAGCCACAGAACGTATCAAGGTGCCGGAATCCAAACGGGAATACCTGACCATTGACGAAATAAAAGTTCTGATTGACACGGAATGCCCCCGCGAAGACGTGAAACGTGCCTACCTTTTCGCCTGTTACTGCGGTTTGAGGTTGAGCGATGTTTATGCCTTACGATGGAAAGATATTGTTCAGGACGGGGAACAATACCGGATGTCAACCGTGATGCAAAAAACTACCACACCGATTTACTTGCCTCTTTCCCGCCATGCCGTCCGTTGGCTGCCTGAAAGGAACGGTGCGGAAGACGGGCTGCATGTCTTTGCCGGACTCCCGGCAGAACCCAATATCAACAAGGTACTGGCCAAATGGATGGCAACGGCAGGAATCAATAAAAAAATCACCTATCACACGAGCCGCCACACGTTCGCCACAATGATGCTTACCCTCGGTGCGGATCTTTATACCACGAGCAAGCTGCTCGGCCATGCCAACGTAAAGACTACGCAGATTTACGCGAAAATCGTTGACAGCAAGAAAGTTGAAGCGGTGAATCTGGTTGATAACGTATTTGGCTGACATCCTGCGTTGTACTCCATTACCACCGTTTTCAGCCTTATTTGAATAATTGCCGAATTTTGACCTTTCCGGCCAGATTTCAATCCGAAGAGGTCAAAACTCGGCATATCTGTTTATCAGATACATAAACCTGAACTTATCTTCTTGATTTGGATAGATAATTTCAGATTTATGGACGCAGTTCATAAACCTCACAAAACCTTATATCTGAATTTACAGCGTAATATTTCATAGATAATATCAAATAAGTGGTTCTAAAATTTGCTTGGGCAATTCCAAATGCGTAATTTTGCATCAAAACATGAAAGTATGGATAAACTTATTGGCCGCGACAAAGAACACGCGGAACTGGAAAGATGCCTGAACTCGGACAGATCGGAGCTGGTCATAGTCTACGGCAGGCGGCGTATCGGAAAGACATTCCTGATTGAAGAATTTTTCGACCGGGAGTTTGATTTCAAATATGTCGGTGCGCATGGAATGACCACCCGCAGACAGTTGAACAACTTCCTGAATGTGCTCAACAGTTATTCGGGAAAAAAGTTCTCCTATTTAAGCAACTGGGATGAAGCCTTTTATGCCCTTGAAGAATACCTGTCGTCCCTGCCCGCTGACCGTAAACGGATTGTGTTCATAGATGAAATGCCTTGGATGGATTCGGGAAAATCCATATTCGTGTCGGCCCTTGAAAACTTCTGGAACGGCTGGGCCATGTCACAGCGGAACATCATGCTTATCGCCACGGGGTCCGCGACCTCATGGATGAAAGACAAGATTGTCGCCAACAAGGGAGGCCTCCATGCCAGAGTGACGTGTAACCTGCATCTGTCCCCGTTCACCCTGAATGAGACGGAGCGGTATCTCGCTACCAGAGGCATCGAATGGGATCGTTACCAGCTTACCCAGACATACATGGTGCTTGGCGGTGTTCCGTTTTATTACAGCCTTCTTGACCCCGCGTTGAGCCTTTCCCAGAATATAGACCGGCTGTTTTTCAATGAAGGCGCACTTTTGAAACTGGAGTTCGAGGAGCTATACAACGCCCTTTTCGACAATGCCGACCTGTACACGTCAATCGTACAACTACTCAGCGAACACGAATCGGGAATGACAAGCAAGGACATATTCCAGTCACTATCATCGAAGAGCAGCAACATAACCAAGGCGATAAAAAACCTTGAAAGGTCCGATATGATAGAGAAATGGCTTCAGTACGGCAACAAACGTCGCGGAGCCGTTTACAGGCTTACGGATTTCTTTTCGCTGTTCTATTTCAAGTTCCTTGCCGACAACCTCTCACACGATGATGAATGGTGGAGCAATCATCTTGATTCCGGAAATGTATTCGACTGGATGGGTAGCAGTTTCGAGCTTGTCTGCATGAGACATCATAAACAGATCAAGTCGGCTTTGGGAATAAGGGGCATGGCTACATCCTTGTCCACATGGCAGGTCAAGCCCAATAAGGAGGAAGGAATGCCCGGCGGACAAATAGACATGATAATAGAGCGGGCTGACCGGATCATACACCTGTGCGAGATGAAATTCTGCATGGACACATACCGTATCAAGCCCGAATACGAACGCCGGTTGCGTGACCGTTCCGGTTTGTTCAGGGAACTTACCAAGACCAACAAGACACTGGTTCATACCTTTATCACGACGTATGGTGTGGCCAATGGCAAGAACAGAAGCATCGTCCACAGCGAGGTGACGATGGACGACCTTTTCAATTCCTGACGATTATGATGATACGGCAAATAACACAACGGTTGCACGAAGTGAACACGCTTCTTGCAACTTACGGACAAGGCGTCTTGTCTTTTGAACAGGCCTTGCCGCCGTCCCTGTTCTATCAGGATTTCAACGACACGAACCTTCTTGTCAAGGAGGCAGCCTGTCTGGTAAAGGAGAACCCCGGACAACTTCTGGACTTTTCTTCTTCCCTTCTTTCGGAAACGAACAAATACCTTTCACTCGACAGGACACCGTTGCAGACAGTGAACTTTGAAGCCCTTTTCGAGGAATATCTAAGCCCCTTTGAACACCGGTACGAGGAAGCGAAAACAGCCGCCACAGAACTTTGGCGCGAGTATTCGGCAATGAGTAACCGGTTGGATTTCCTGCCTCTGGATTCGGAAGAATACAGGTCGCTCGACACGGAGTGCGGAGTAGCAAAGGCAAAATATGACCAAGCTCATGCACACGCAAACCTATCATATAAGGAATGGCAGCAGGAGCGTGACCGGAATTTCTGTGTCTGGTGCTTCAAACCGGTATTCCTCGACGTGCTGGTGGAGCGTCTGCAAGGAATCGCCGGAAGCATCATCTCCGACATCAGACGCGTGAAGGAGGGCAACCCATGAACCGTGCAGGCCTGCTGCAAGAGACCACCGCATGGATGGATACCGTTGACCTCGCCCTGTGCCTGTTCATTTACGAGGTGTGCAACGACTACCAGTTCGAGTATCTGTCGGGCAGCGACTTCGTGAACTTCCTGAACCTGAAACCCACCGAACGGGAGGTCATCGTGCGCCCGAAAGAGAACCTTCGCATCTGTTACATGGTGTTTTCCATCGCCCGTACCATCAGGCCGCGAGAGCGCGGGAAACTCTGGTCGGAAGAGTTCCTGAAACGCTGCGGCATATCCAAATCCTACTACGACAAGCACCGCAGCGATGTTTGCAACAATGCTGCCACCAAAGAGAATCAAGATTTCCGCAAATCCATCGACAAGGCCGTTGAAAACGCAAGACGGCTGAAAGGTACCCCATAACCGCCCGTCGTTTCCCCATTCAGCCCGGTATCTTCCCATTATAGCTATGCGCTATACCGTTCATACACAACGGTATGGCGCATTTTCTTTTCATGCACTTTCCCCATTCGTCCCCCATTGGCCCACCTTGGAGCAAACTTAACTTTGCATCGGAAACAGAAGAAAGGAAAAGTCTGAAAAAACAGCAGATTCCGATTCTACGAAAGTACAAGTAACAATAAAAATGAACGTATATGGAAAGTGAACGTAATTTGATGACCACCACGGAAGCAGCCCGTTACCTCGGACTGAAGCCAAGCTATCTCTACAAGATGATGATGCGCCGCGCAATCCCTTACTACAAGCCGGGCGGCAAGCTGTGCTTCTTCGCCAAGGAAGACCTCGACGCATGGCTGAAACGGGTACGGGTGAAATCGCAGGTCGAGATCGACAGCGAGGCATCCCACTATCTGGTAACACATGAGAAAAACAAATGATTCATCAACCTTTTTTAGAACAATGCAGTTATGGACAATTCAAAGAACATGGAACCGGGTATCAGGAATGCCACGGTTCAGGAATCCCCGAACAAGGAACAGAGAAAGAAAGAGAGCAGACCCGTAATCAGCGCGAAGGTACAGACCATTCTGGACTTTCTTCGCGGCTGTTCCCCCTACGAGGCCGATTCCATACGGGTAATGGTCGGTTACGGGACGGGCAACGGCGATACCGCAACGATTGAGGCGACGGACATGTTGGCTGTCAACCGCTTTCTCAATCACGGGCTTGCCAAAGAAAACGGAACAAGTAACGAGGCCGTGATGAAACACCGTCAGGAACGTGCGCAAAAACTGTTGGAAGCCGTCAAGGATTTCGTTGACATCGGCCAGCTCTGCCGCGTCAGCATCGTGCTGATGAAAATCTCTTCCGACTTCAAGGCGGTGGAGGACGCACGGGGACACCTGCAATCCCAACCCGCCGCCAACGTGAACCGGAACTGATGTCAAAACCGGAACGGGGTATCGGACGGACAAGGAAACTCCCGCACGCACTATCTCATTGAAACTGTTGTAGGTTTTCCGATACTCCATTCCCTTATTTTTTATTGAATTATGCAAGAAAACAAGAGGAACAAGGAAACATCCCTTTTCAAAAAGCCGCAGGGCTTCCGTACAGTCCGCATCCACTTTACCGCAGAGGCAATCGAATGGCTCGGAGGGACAACGAAAGATGACGACGGCAATACAATCGGCAACCATACTCTTTTTTATGACCTGCTCTCACGGATGCGACTGTCCCCCGGCAGGGGCGATTCATTCCGCAGGCCGCAGGAATTGCAGCCCGGACAGTTCCAGTTCTCGGAAACCAGACTCGCGGAGGAATGGAACATAGGGAGAAAAAGAATCCGCAATCTCCTTGCAACGATGGAAAAGCTGGGCATGATAGCGGTGGACGCTTCCAAAACCGCTTCCGTCGCTTCCATGACCTGTGTCGAGGAATGGACGGACTTTCAGAACTTCCACGTCGTAAACCTTTGCAATCCCGCCCTGAATGGTATTCGAACGGTATCTGAACGGCCTTTGAATGGCATTTTATCCGGCAGCGGAGGCACGCCGCAGGAGAGGTGAAAACGTCTTTCAGTTTCGAGATATGCCAAGGTATCACCTCCCTTCGGTCAGTCATCCCTTGGCGCTCTCGCGGCTCACTGGCAGTTCGCCGGTGGCGGCGCTCGCAGGCTCGCACCGCTTAACCCTTATAAAACAACAGTTATGACAGAAGACAATAAGCAAGACACATCATTTCCGTCCGGCGGCAGCCGCACCGAATACATCGGAGCCAAAGTCACCGTGGAACAGAAACAGTACATCCGCCGCCTTGCCGCCGAGTGCGGCATGACCGTCAGCAGCTACGTGCTGGCAAGAGCTTTCAACTACAGGCCGAAAGCGAGGCTGACGGCAAGGCAGGAGGCGGTCATGGAGACCCTTATAGGATGCCGCAGCGACCTCGTGAACTACACGTCCGCGCTCCGTGGCATGAACCCCGAAAAGCGCAGACAGATGTTTAACAGTTACCCTTTCATGCTCGAATGGCTCAAGGAACTCGGCAGGCTGGCCGAGCGTGTCACGGACGTGCTCGACAAGGTACGGTTTTCCAACCGCCTGCCCGACGGGACAAGGAACGGTGAAGACAGGGAGGACGAGCCATGATAGGGAAAGCGAAATCCATCTCCCACGGGATAAATGACATCAGGTACATCACGGGAGAATCGAGGAACAAGAAACATCCCGAACGCATCTTCCACGTGGGGGACAATCTGCTGCCGCCCGGTCTGGATGCCACGGGTATATGGGATTCTATGCGGCTGACGCTGGAGAAGTCCAAACGGGTCAAAAATTCCGTCATCCGCATCGAGGTCAGCCCTGCGCCGGAACACACCAAAGATTTTACCATCGACGACTGGCAAAGGTTGTGGGACGACTTCACGGATGAGTTCGACAACATCGAACTGCTTGACAAGAACGGCAAGACCTATTCCCCGAAAACCGCCCTCAAAGGCAGCAAGGGCACGGTGTGGCTGCATCTGGAATCCAAGAGCGGCATTCCCCACCTTCACGGTGCGTTCTGCCGTATCGACGAACGGGGGAATATCAACAACGACCATGACATACACCTGCGGGCACAGCGGGCAGCCGAGCGTGTGGCCCTGAAACGGGGCTGGACGACTGCCGCCGAAGTACGTGAGACGAACATCGGGCAGGTGAACCGGGACTGCATGGAAACCCTGCAATCCATGGAAAGCTGGTCATGGGACGAGTACGTGGCCAGACTCCGGAGCAAGGGATATGAGTTTTGGGAGCTGCGCGACAACAAGAAGATATTGCGCGGTTACGTGCTGAAGAAAGGCAACGCCAGATACAAGGCTTCCGAACTCGGCAGGGGGCGCAACCTCATGGCGACCAAACTTGAAAGCACGTGGAAAAAGCTGCACGCGGCTCCCAAGACAAGGACTGTTTCGACACAGCCCGCCGCAGGGAAATCTATACCGACTACACCCCGGACGATTCCGGTTCACGCACAAGGAACGACACCGGTTCCGCAATACACCGGCTATCGTCCCGGTACCAGCCCGTACCATATCGACATCGACGGGGAAAGCCGCCGGTTCTTCATTCCCGATGAAGCGTTGGACGTATTCAATGACGAGTTCGACTACCGGGAGACAGCCAACAGCCGTGACCTCACGGACATGGCTGCGGCACTTTTCGTCGGGATGCTCGATACTCCGGCGGTTCCTTCGGGAGGTGGTGGCGGCAGTTCCAACGACCTGCCTTGGGGAAGACGCGAGGACGAGGACGAACGGGAATGGGCACGCCGGTGCGCCCGTGAAGCGGCAAGGGTAATCGGAAAGAAACCGAAGACAGGACGAAAAAGATAACAGCCTATGAATAAAAAATTCGATTTCTCGGAAATAGACGGGGCACTTCCGACTGCCGAAAAAATGCAGGAGCAAGACCGCATAATCGATGCGCTGAAAAACAATTATGAAGCTGTCCGCATTCTTAGTGCCAACGTGGAAAAGCTCGAAAACAGACTTTCGGAAGCCCTGCCCAAAATGGACGGGGCTGTTTCTTCCCTGCGTGGGGCAAGCACGGTCACACTCGGCGAGGAAGCGAGAAAGACGCTTGAACAGGAGGGAGAGAAAATCTGCCGGAAGATGGCCGACAGGATGGAACGGGAATGCGCAAGGCTAGCCGGACGCCTCTCGGCGAATGACCGTGTGCTTATCTCCGCAACCGCTTTCTGGTGTATGGTAGAGGCAATCATCTCCCTCGCGGCGGCTTTCGTTTGTACCTGCGCCGCGAACGCTCGTCTTATACATAGCATATTGCTGTGGGAAGTACTCGGCTGTACCGCTGCTTTTCTCGTTGTCTGTGTCACGTTGACCATTTTTATATGCCGCAAGTTAAGACGAGAATGAAACATTACCAATTAAATAAATATAAGTATGACAACAGTAAAGGTGAAATTCCGCCCGTCAACAGTCGAAGGCCGTCCGGGCACTATCGTTTATTTTGTAACTCACCGCCGTGTCGTCAGGCAAATCACAACCGGTTATAAGGTGTTCTCTCATGAATGGGATGATAAACAGTCAAGACCTGTTTCGGCACCGGCTGGCGAACGGATAACCGTTATTCAGACAATAATCCGAAAACTGGAGGAGAATTTGGAAAAGCTGAACAGGATTATTGAAAGATTCGATCTGCTACGACGAGGTTATTCATCTGAAGATATAATTATGGAGTTCCGGTGCACCGAAAAAGAAAATACCCTTTTTATATTCATGGAGAATCTCATCGAGCGACTCTGCCAATTAAATCACATCGGTACGGCCAAGAACTACCATACCGCACTCGGCAGCTTCAAATGATTCCGGGATAACAAGGACGTTCCGTTGGCAGTAATAGACCAGATGATAATGGAAGATTATCAGGTATACCTGAAATATACATTGACTGTTATAGTAAATAACTAAATATTTTTAGAGCATTGCGTATCAGTAATATATTAAATGTGATGATTTCTAGGTCTTAATAAAGAAGCAATAGTTATTTATGAGATATAAAGAACTTATCATTTTACAAAAAATAGGAAGGTAAAAATACATATAATACCCCTTTGTAGGTAATATTTCCTTATCATAAATGATTATGTATAACAATCTAATATAAATTAATATCAACTGACTACTAATACGATAGCTACACACAATAAATAGAAATATATAATTTAAGTAATATTATATGCATACAACAATTTATTAAAAATACCTAATAATTGGTATTGATGGATTTAGCTAAACAAACGAACTTTGCGGGCAAAAAATAAAGCAAGATGGAAAACCTATATGAATTGTTGGAAGAAGCAGCACATAAAGTGCCGACAAAAGGAATTCTTATTGTAAATAATAGTCAATGTGATCTTTTTCTAACTTATTCAGAGTTACGAGAAAAATCTAGAAAAATAGCTTTTATTTTAAAATCTTACTATCAAGTAAAGCCTGTCAGTAAGATAATAATCTCTGTTGAAAAATCCGAAAATTTTATATTATTATTTTGGGGATGTGTTATGGCAGGTTGTATACCCGTTTTAATGCCTTCTGTACAATTCAGTAATAAGAACTCTATTGCTTTTGAACGCCTAAAGAATGCAATTGATATATTAGGTGTAGTTACACTTATAACAAATGATATTAATCTATTTGAATATTATAAATCTTCATTTCATAAAGCTGTGTGTGTTGAAGATATTATGAAACAATTGGATTTGTTGCAAGATTATTCTTTACACATACCTAAAAGAGATAGTAAAGATTTATGTGTTATTCAGTTTTCATCAGGAAGTACAGGGGCACCCAAAGGAGTCATGCTTAGTTTTAACAATATTTTAACTAATTTGAAAATAAAAACTCTTGCGGATGAAATTACAACTGAAGATACTTTGATTCACTGGATGCCATATTTTCATGATTATGGTCTATTTGGAAATCATTTGGTTTGTTTGTATAACCAAATTACAGAAATAAAAATAGAGCCTTTTTCCTTTTTAAGAGATCCTTTGATTTTTCTAAAGAAAATTTCCGAATATCAAGTAAGTATTTGTGGCGGTACGACACCTTCAGGATTGGATTTGTTAATTCAAAAGTTAGAACAATCTAATGACATAAAAGAATTGGATTTATCTCAAGTGAAGACTCTTTCAATTGGAGCAGAAATGGTTCCATCTAATTTATACGTCCGATTATCCCCCCTTTTTCAACTTGGGTTTAATCGAAATGCATTCCGCCCTTCATATGGAATGGCTGAAACAACATTGATTGTTTCTTCCTGTTTACCGGGTTATGGAAATAAAAATATAAGAATAAATAGAGAGGCGTTCTATGAAGGGATTATCAAATTAGTCGATAAACAACAAGATTTTTGTGAATTTGTTAGTGCAGGTAGAATATTACCAGGCTTACAAGTACGCATTGTTAAAGACGGTATTCCTCAAAATAATTTAAATTTAGGAGAGATTCAAGTAAAAGGCGCTTGTGTCATGTCTGGTTATTATAATGACATACAATCAACAGATGAAGTATTAAAAGACGGTTGGTTAAGTACAGGAGATTTGGGCTTTTTTGATTATAACAATATTCTTTATATAGTAGGTCGAAAAAAGGAAACAATTATAGTAAATGGACAAAACTTTCATCCTTTTGATTTAGAAAATTGTGTCTTAGAGAAATTTGGTCTTTCAATTGAAAAAACTGTATTTACATCTTTTTATTCTTCTACAGAAAATCGTGAAATTGTACTTCATTTCTTTGTATTATCAAGAAAAATGTCGGAAGAACAAATAAGACAATTAATAAATGAATGTAACGCATTTATAGCAGACAAAGTTGGATTTGCTCCAGAATACTCTATAAAGATAAAAAAAGGAGAAATACTCAGAACTTCTAGCTCTAAAATAAAACGTCGATCTATGGCAAAGTATTTTGAGCAAGGACAGTATAATAAATCAATTGTAAAACTAAACAAAGAATCTCATAATATGGATTATTTATTGGTTCTCAAAAAAATATGGTCAGAAGTTTTAAAAACAAACCTCATTCATATAGAAGATAACTTCTTTTCTTTAGGAGGAGACTCAATACGCAGTATGATGGCTGTTTCTAAACTTGAAGAACTGTTAAATATTAAATTAGAAAATAGTTTCTTCTATAAATATCCGACCTTAGTCTCTCAAAAACATTATCTTGAACAATATTTATTAAAAGAACTTCAATCTCCTTTAAATGAATATGAACTGTTAGTTCGAGAGTTTATCAGCGAAGAAATAGGAATTCCCTCTTTAGAAATACAATATACAGAAAATATTATAACTAAAGTGACTTCTTTTGCCGCTGTATATCAAATGATGAAGCGCTTAACTGAAGTTTTTGATAAAATAACATTAGATGATATAAAAGATAAAACTTGTATACGAGATATAGCACAAACCATTAAGGAACGCTATGTAACTCCAGAGGGGTATTCTTTTCCGTTAATGGATTTCCAAGAAACATTATTCTATCACAGTAAAAGTTTTATCCGTAATGAACCGACAGGATTAAGTTGTTATATCATTTGTCGGACACAATTGAAAGGTTTTTTTGATCCAGCATGTTGGGACAAGACGTTAAATCACATTATTAACTGTCATCCATTGTTACATTCTATTCTTTCCGAAGAGTCGGATAAACCTGAGATGATAACTCTTCCTGAATATCCGACATTTAAAAGTTCTTATGAAGATATAACTTCAATGAACAAAGAACAACAGGAAACATTCTTTTTACAAAAGGACGAAAAAGATCATGATCACAGATTTGACCTTAAAGAGTATCCTTTATTCTATTGTAATATTTATAAAACAGGGGAAGATGAACATGAATTAATTATACATATTGATCACCAGATAATTGATGGTTTCAGCTTTTTTCAATTCCTTCAAGAATTAACATCAACTTATGATCAGTTTATCGCTGGTAAAGAAATAACTGTTGAACAAGAAAAAGGTCTAACTTTTTCTGACTATGTTTTTGTGGAGAGATTCAGAAGGCAAACAAAGCGATATCAGAATGCAATGGATTTTGCCCTAAAGGTGTTTAAAGATTTACCAGAGAAAATATCTATTCCCACGAAATGTCAGCCATCTTTAATAAATAAAGTCCATTTTAATACCTTACATACGGAATTGGATTCTTTATTGATGAATAAAGTTCTTGAAATCAGTTCTCATACTTCTGGTATATGCCTTAATTCCTTACTTATGGCATGCTATTTTAAACTGATGAATTTGTGGTCTGGACAAAATGATCTCATTATCAACATGCCTGTATTTAACAGGGAACAGCATTTACCTAATGCAAAAAATATAATAGGTAGTTTTCTTGATATTTTCCCTGTCCGTATCCAAACATCTCCACAAGAACCGATTGTTTCTATTGCACGTAAGATAGAACAATTTGTACGAACCATGCTTGAGTATCCAATATCTTCAATAGAATTGTCCAGAAAAATCGCAGAACAGGAAGGCTTAAAACAAAGCTCTTTGAGTGCAATTATTTTTAGTAATTCTATCAATATGCTTCCCAAAGGTATCAGTCATTCATCTAGATATTTGACAATTGGTGCGCCTAAAGTACAGACAGGTGCACCTGGTACTTATATAGACCTTGTTATGTATACATGGGAAAATAAATGGTGTTTTGATTGGAATTATGTTCGTGAGCTATTTGATGCGGAATACATACAACTACTTTCTGAACAATTCACGTCTATGCTTAACCAATTGGTAGATGATACAAACACTAAGGGATACGAAGAGCGTTCATGTTCAAATATACTCCCTCTCTTCTATATAAAATTATTGGAGCAAACAAATAAAACAGAACATGCTTATCCTCTTAAAACAATATATGAACAGATCAGTAATACTGTAGATTTGTATCCTAATAGAGAGGCGATCTCTTATCAAGGAGTTTCTTTAACTTATACAGAGTTTTGGAAAAAAGCTAATCAGATGGCGCATTTCTTACGTTCTCTTGGAGTGGTACGAAATTCTAAGGTTGCTTTATTACTGAACAGAACGCTTGATTTGCCTATAGTACAACTTGGAATTCTTTTAGCAGGTGGGGCGTATGTGCCAATTGACCCTTCTTATCCTTCGGATAGAATACAGTATATGATAAATGACTGTGGAGCAGAAGTTCTTGTAACTCAAGGAATACATGTAGACAATATTAATAGTTCATATACCCCCAACATTAAACATTGTGTGTTACTTGATGATGATTCTATTCCTTTACCTGATACATATCGTCGATACACCGTAAATGATATAAATAGTCAATCTATGGATAATATAGTACCTTGTAATACTCCTGATGATTTGATTTATATGATTTATACTTCTGGTTCAACAGGACAACCTAAAGGTACAATGCTTAGGCATAGAAATGTATCCAATTTTTTGAATTATGAGAAAGAAGCGTTTAATGTAAACTGTAATAACAGGTTTGCTTTAATAACATCGTATTCCTTTGATATGACTGTTACTTCTAATTGGCTACCTTTCATTGCCGGAGCTTCTTTACACATTCTTTCCGATAATGCAACTAAAGATATAGAGAAACTTCTGTATTTTATAGATGAAGAAAAAATCAATTTTTTGAATGTAACTCCCTCTCATTTTTCAATGTTGGTAAATATGTTGGGATTTTTGGAGAGACCTGTAAACCTATCACCCAATATGACTATTATGCTGGGTGCTGAAATTATCAATGTTTCGGATATAAACAGGTGGTTAGAAAATTATCCTTTGCACAAATTTATTAATGAATACGGCCCTACAGAAACAACGGTGGCTTCCACTTTTTATCCTATCCCGATTGAAGAAGACGGCAAATGTCATTTAAATATAGTTCCAATAGGGAAACCGATTTATAATACACAAGTATATGTATTAAATGATAATTTAGAATATACACTACCAGAAGTTCCTGGTATCCTTTATATTGGAGGCGAGGGAGTGTCATGTGGTTATTTGAATAAAGAAGAGAAAACGAAATCTGTATTTATCAATAATCCTATTACTCATGAAGGAATTGTATATAATACAGGAGACGTTGTAAAGATGACTGTAACTGGCGATATTGTATTTGTAGGACGTAAAGATTTTCAAGTAAATGTCAGAGGGTATAGAATTGAATTAGGAGAAATAGAGAATGCTTTATTAAAAGTATCAGGTATTACAGAGGCTTGTGCAGAGATTCAATATGATGTAAACAAACAGCCTGTAGTTGTAGCTTTTTATGTTACAGCAAATAATTGTGATTTAGAATACAAGGATATAATGTCTGTTCTGCAAATGAAGATACCTCACTATATGTTACCTTCCGCAATGGCTAGAATAGAGCAGATTCCAATTTCTGCCAATGGAAAAACAGACAAGAAGCAATTACCCAATATTGCGAATCAGAAACAAAATTTTGTTAAAAGGGATATTGTAGGTCCAAGGAATGAAAGGGAAAAACAAATAACCTTAATCTGGGAAAAGGTATTAGGGATACCAGAGGTAGGTGTATTTGATAATTTCTGGGATATAGGAGGCGACTCTATCCGATCTGTAAGGTTAATAAAAGAATTAAAGGAGGTCGGATTAACCAACATCAAATTAAAAGATTTATTCGATAAACCTACGATAGCCGAACTGCTTGAACAAGAAATAGAGAATAATAAAGTTGAGAATCTCATTTGTATGAAAAAGGTTTCTACTCCATATGCAAAACTTATATGTCTTCCATATGCAGCAGGAACCCCTGGTATGTATAGTACATTTTCTGGGGATTTTACCGGAGAAATCAACTTATATACAGTACAATATCCGGGACATGGAGATGGACGTGAGATAAAGTCCTCTGTAGAAGAAGTTGGTGCGCTATTAGCCAATGAACTGAAAGAGGCTGATAAAGAGATTCCTTTGTTTATCATGGGATATTCTTACAGTTGCTATATTGCTTATGATATCTGTAAACGATTTGAACAAGAAAATATTCCGATACAGGGTATTATAATGATTGGTGGAACTCCTCCTACATTGCGTGATGACTTAATGCAATTCTTTTCAAATGACGATAATGCCCTTTTGGATTATTCACGTGCAAAAGATCTGTTGAATGAAGAATTGATCGCAACTTTATCAGATGAAGAAAAACATGAATATTTGCATGAGTTGAGAATGAATACTGTAGCAATGGTAAATTACAAGTTTCTTGATTGTAAATTGAAAACCCCATTATGTTCCATCGTCGGTAGAGAGGATGAGCCTACAATTCGAAACAATCAACATCTATGGAATAATTACTTTCAGAAAGTTTCTTTCCACCAATTGCCAGGAGGGCATGTTCTTATTACAAAATATCATGCGGAATTAGCTAAGTTGATAATGAATTATATAGAATTGCATGTATAAATATGCTTGTATTACCCTTTTCCGATATAGCAGTAGAAATTGTGGAAGATAGTCCTTTTGCTACTTCAGATAATCTCTTTAATGAGGAAAAAATATTCATTAAAAGAGAATGGTCTGAAATACGTCTTAAAACTTATATTTTGGGACGTTGTGCCGCACATCGTGCCTTACAGACTTTACAAAAGGAAATAGTTCCCATTTTAAAAGGAAGAGATGGTGAACCAATATGGCCATTTGACATAGTTGGTTCTATATCTCATAAAGATGCAATAGCAGTTGCTGCTGTTGGAAAGAAAAAGAGGTATAAGGGTATTGGAGTAGATATTGAAGATCAAACGACGATATTATCAAAAAAGGAATATTCTCTTTTTTGTACACCCCAAGAGATAGCGTGTATAGATAAGAAAGAATTTTCTCCTATTGACATTTTTTCACGTAAAGAAGCTATTCTAAAGGCATATTATACAGCATATAGTAAATTATGCAATTGGATTGATATTGACACGATAAATGTATCTAAAGCTTCCAATGTAACTATAATATGCATGTTAAAAAAAAATTTTATTATAAACCTATGTTGTGTAGAAAAGTAAAAACAATTTTAGTCATTATGGGAATATGTTGTTTCCCTATGATATCTTGGGCACAAGTTTTTCTTTCTGGTCGAATCGTAGATAAAAAGACAAATGAACCTGTTGTAGGAGCTTCTGTATATATACGAAAAAATCAGGTTGGAGATAATGCAAATGATAATGGGTTATACAGAATAAAATTACCTCAAAACGGAACGTATCTTGTAGAGGTTTCTTTTATCGGATACAAAACAATAAAACAGTCTGTTACTGTAAATAGAAATACAACTAAAAATTTCTTTTTGGAAGAAAGTACAGAAGTGTTGAATGAGGTCGTGGTAAAAGCATCCTCACAGCAGGCAGAAATAAATCATATACGTAAAAGTCCTATGGCTGTAACGGTTGTTGATGGAGCAAAATTAAGAGGTCGTTCAACTGGAATTGAAGAAGTACTTACTCGTACTTCTGGAATCAAAGTTAGAAAATCCGGAGGTTTGGGTAGCTCTTCTAAAATGTCCATACATGGTCTGGAAGGAAAAAGAGTAGCTATTTATATAGATGGTTTTCCTTTAAATAGCCCCGATGGTTCATTTGATATAAACGACATACCTATTGATGCCATTAAATATATTGAGATATATAAAGGAATAGTTCCTGCTGAATATGGCAGTGATGGTCTGGGAGGAGCGATTAATGTTGTTACAAGAGAGGACGAGTGTGACTTGGTAGGCTTTACTCAGGAGTTTGCTTCATTTGGTACTTCCAAAACGTTAGTCAGTGTAAAAAAAATGTTTGAAAAACCAGGGATTCAAATTGGAGGAGGTTTTTTTCATAATAAATCGGATAATAATTATAAAATGACTTATCCTGTTTTTGAAACAAATTTACCTTCAAGTGCCTACCAAGAAGTAATAAGAAATAATGATTATTATAGGTCCACAATGTATAATGTAGGTTTAACATTTACAAAATTCTGGTTTGATAAGATTGAATTAGAATGTGCTTTTTATAACAATAAAAAGGGAATTCAGGCCTTAGATTTTGATTCACGTTTTTCTCATACACATGGGACAAACATTATGCCTACTTTAACTTTAGAGAAGAAGAATTTCTTATTTAAAAACCTTGAATTCAAGTCAGGTCTAGTAACTCCAATCATTCATACGCATTTGGTTGATACCGCTAGAACAAAACGGCAATGGGATGGAACCATAACAAATACAATGGGAGAAACTGATGATAATTTATTAAACTATTCAGATGACAAACAATTTGAAATCAGACATAAATTGAATTTAAAATACAAGTTAAAGCAACATACCTTTAATCTTAACAATCAATTCACATATTCAAGGTATAGACCTAAGGATGATTATACAGCAGAATATGTTGGTTTTGACCCTAGTGGTTTTCCCAGTAATATGAAGGGAAATACTTTGGGGTTAGCACATGAGTATTCTTCACGTAATAACAAACTTCAAAACTCTTTAATGTTCAGTCTATACTATTTAAATTCTGGAATATATAGAACAAGTGATAAAATTGTAGATGAATCTGAAAGTGTTAAGAAAGAACCGAAAAAAACAAAAATAAACAATTTTTACTATGGAATAAGTGAAGGAATCAGTTATGAATTTTTCAAAGGGGTGAGAGGTAAATTTTCCTTATCACATAACGTGAGGCTTCCTGATACGGAAGAATTGTTTGGAGACGGAGTGACAGTAAAGCCTTCAGTTGATTTAAATCCCGAAATAAGTAATAATATAAATTTAGGGTTAATCATGGATAAAAGTAATTTTATGGGGTTAAGTCGTTTTCAGTTAGAGACAAATTTATATTATATGTATATAACAGATATGATAAGTTTATTTCCTGCTGATATACGAATGATTTATACGAATTTGGGTAAGACTCAGATCATGGGGGGAGATTTTGATTTAAAAATAGATGTGACTCCACAGCTTTATAGTTATTTTAACTTAACCTATCAAGATATTCGGGATAAGCTAAAATGGACTACTAATGACCAAAGTGTGAAAAACCCGACTTATGATAAACAGGTACCCAATATTCCTCGTTTTTATTTTAACTATGGTTTAGAGTATCATACAGAGGGATTACTTGGGAAACATGAAATATCTAGAATCTATATAGACGCATCTTACGTTCATGATTTTGATTGGAGTTGGCAAATGAGTAACTTACCAGAACAGCGAAAGAAATGGTTAATTCCTCGTAGTCATCTTTTTACGGCAGGATTCCAGCAATCTATTTGGAAAAATAAAGTATCATTAGGGTTTGAAGTTGAAAATATATTCAACAAGGAGAGCTATATGGAATTTAAAAAGCCTTTACAAGGTCGTACTTTTAAAATTAAATTACGATTTAATTGGTTTGGTGATGAATCTTCAGGGGGAGCGATGAGTTTGTAATATTATAAATAATTATTTTAACTAAAAAAATAAAAAAATGAAAAATCAATGGTTTTTATTGTCGCTATTAGCGACCTTTTTAAGTTTTATTTCATGTAGTAAAGATGATCCGTTTCCAACAGATGAAGAAGACGATATGAGTTTTGTTCATAGTGTCACGGTGGGTGATAATGCTTATGTTAGTCTATTTAAAGATTTAAATGTAGAACAGACAAGTACACAAAATTCTTTGGTCTTTGCAAAAGAATCTTTTCTTTTTACTTATGGGGGTAACATTTATGTCTTAGAATCGATGAATGCCCGTTTATATAAGTACAGAGTCGAGAATGGTTTGCTAATTCAAGAAAAAGAAACGATGATTCTCCCTTCCGGTTCTCTTCCTGCATTCCTTACATTTGATTCAGAAGAAAAAGCTTATATATCATGCGTAGGATTGGGAAAATTGTATATAATAAATCCTACGACAATGCAAAAAACAGGTGAAATAGATTTATCTGAATATGCAATTGGGAAAGAAAGTGGTGATAAAAATCCTGAACCTGGTGCTTCGGTTATTAGAGATGGTATTTTATATGTAGGATTAGCTCAAGATAAGTCCCAGTTTAACCCTAATACTGGAGCTTATGTACTTTTGATTGATACAAAGACAGACAAGCCTATTAAAATGATATCTGATAATAGAGCTACAATGGCAACCGCTTATGAGTATTCAGGTGATCCTTTCATTGATGAAAAAGGCGATCTTTATATTTATTGTGTAGGAGGCTTCGGATATTTTGCAAACTGTACAGAAGGTTTCTTGCGTATAAAGAAAGGAGAAACAGACTTTGATCAGTCATACTATTTCCCAATAGAAACAATTAGTATACCGGACATAAAGGGTAATAAAGCAAATTATATTTATAGCAAAACATATACAGGAAATGGTAAGCTATATGGATATTTCAATGTTCCGGGATATGTTAGTAATCCACCTGATTATGTAAATGACAAATCAATGCAAACATTTGAAATAGATGTTTATAATAAAACTGTCAAAAAAATGAACTTTGACGGAACTACGGGTTGGTCATGTAGTCAATGTAAAGCAGGAGACTATATGGTGTTCGGGATGGCTTCTACTCAAGGAACAGGTTATTATCTTTACAACTATAAAGAAGATAAGTATGAACCTTTAAAGATAAAAACAGAAGGTAATCCCTTCAAAATTCAATATTTAAAATAAATAAAGACTGCCGGAAGCTAAAAGATTCCGGCAGCTTTTTAATTTTTATGGAATGAACAATCGTAATTATGACTGTATAATCATTATAAGTGTAATCTCAGGTTTATTTATCACAACCTGCGACTATCTAGTACAGATGAAAACTGTTGAAACAGATTATTTTGTTTCAAGACTACTTTCTTTAGAAGAAACTATTTTAAATTTATCATCTTTTGGATGTATTTTTACTTTTCCTTTTTGGATATTAGGGACATACTTCATATACACAACAATGTGTAAAGTTAATAAAAAGCTTGCGCTTATTAATACATTCTGTATATCTTATTCTTTATTGATGTTGGGGTTTTATCATTACAGCTATGCCATAATATATAGTATTGGTACATCAAAAATGATAATGCAAACAAATATAGATTGGCAATTATTAACAGGATCTAATATACCTTTTTTCCCCTTTATGTTTATTCTACTTCCAGTGACCTGGCTGATTGTTGGATTTAGTAACTTTTCATCCAAAGCTATAGTTCCTCGATGGTCTATAGTTGTGAACCCTGTTATACTAACAATTATTTTATCTATTGTCACTTGGATAATTCCCAAGACCGAATGCTTACTACCATGCATTTTTAGTTTGGGGATCACTCTGTATTATATAATTTGTTGGATAAGCTTAAAAAAAGATAGAAATTTATGTCTAAAAAGAAAGTTTTAGTAATTGGTGGCACAGGGATTGCGGGACAATTTATTACAGATTACTTGCTACATTATCATGATATTTGTGAATTATTTATAGCATCAAGAGGTATTCATAAGATATCAGAGAAGAAAGTAAAGTTCATAAAAATGGACATACATGATACCCAAAATATAGAATCTGTTATTAAACAATTTGATATTATAATTTTGGCACTTGGTCCTTTTTCATGTGTAGGAACAGATATTTATACAATTTGTTTAAGAAATCACGTAATATGTGTTGATATTAATGATGACTATGGACATAGTGGACGTGTACTAGAAATAAAAAATGAGAACATAACAAATTTTCGGGGAACAATTTTTACAGGAATGGGATTATGTCCAGGGTTGACAACTTTCATGCTAGAATATGCTGCAGAACAATTAAAAAAAACTGTTTTAGAAGCCGAATTGAGAATCTATTTTGGAGCAGGTGTTGTTTCTGGAACAGCTTCAATAATCAATATGTTTGAGGGTTTTAAAGATGACCTGATGCTCCTTTCAGAAAGGGAAATCCGAAGAATAAAACCAACTAAATATCATTCAGATAGAACTTTTACTTTTGATCGTTTTCATTCCAATATGCCATTAATATTCTTTTCTAGTCCTGAAATAAGGACTATACAACGAGCTAGTCGATTTGAAGAACTACAAAATTTTGATTGTGCTTTTCATCTGCAAAATCTTCCTATGGGCATAGTTCCCTTACTAAGAAAGAGCTCTTTTATTAGAAAATTGATTTGTAAAATGGTCAATAAACAACAGGGGAAATTGGAGAAAAATGAGAAAAACGAGAAATCTGTGATAGTATGTACTTATGTAAGAAATCAAAATTCTATTGTAAAATGTTTATTGCACTCAGATTCCTCATTTAGATTAACAGGAGTATTTTGTGCGGTAATTGTGCTCTCGATAATAAAAGGATGTATACCAATTATGCCTGGCATCTTTACTTTTGAAGACATAAATATCAATCTGCACATGTTAAACGAAATATTAAAAAACAACAACATAAATATATCTATAGAGGAATAGTATTATGGTTTATAATAAATATATAGGAATAATAGGTGGAACTGGAACAATTGGTTCTATTATAGTTAAATATTTATTACAACTACAAACTCACTTCCATGTTTTAATTGGTGGTAGGAGATCCATAAAAGAAATATCTATGTCTACATTTTATAATAGTGAGCGACTTAAGTATAACCAAATGAACTATAACAATGATGTAGAATTGGATAATTTTTGTTCTCAATGTTTGTTGGTTATTAATGCTGTTGGACCTTCATTTAAAATAAATGACAAGATTGCCTTACATGCATTAAGAAATAATTGCCACTACATCGATATAGGAGGATATGGCATTTTGCGTGATTTATTAAAACCATATGAAAAAAGCATTGAAGCTCAGAAACTTTGCTTTATTATAGGTGTTGGTTGGATGCCTGGTATTTCAGGCGTATTTTCTAAAACTATTATAGAGACTCATTTAAACAGCCCAGAAAATACTAATTTTAATATCTATTATGGTGCTGTTGATAATTGGTCATATAGTTCAACTTATGATCTGGCAGCATCATCTATGGGAAAAACACGTTCCTATGTTTATTCTCATGGAAAGGAAATACAGGTGTCTCCTTTTCGATATACACATCACAAATTTTTTCCTTTCATTGGACATAAAAAAATATGTATGCCATCATTTGACGAACAATTAACTCAATTGGCTACTTCTTTAAAACAAATAAGAAAGATATCAACATTCATTATGCTAAATGACTATATCTCAATGGGGAAGTTTATGTTTATAAAGATCTTTTATAAACATAATTTAAATAAAGCAACACTTATGTTGCAAGATGATTATCAACGTCTCGTTAAGAAAGAGAATAAGTGGGGAAGTGTAATTTGTCAAGTTTCTAAAATAGAGCCAGAAAGAAAGATAGATACCTTTTACTATTTATATACAAAAAATAATTTATTATATACTGCATTACCTGCTGTTATTACTACTCAATACATTTTAGAAGGTAAAACAAAAATAGGATTAAATTGTCTTTGTGACTCTTTGAATTGCCAATCTTTTATGTCGGATTTAGACTTTTACGGAATAAAATATTCATATTATGAACATAAAAATTAAAAAGAAAATTCTTGTGTGTATGTTGTGGTTATGTGCCATAGCATGTTTCACTGGTTTTCCCTGGATATTTTTCTCATGGGATGTAATTCACTCTTACATGGGAATCCATGATATACCATCAGACTTGACAATTGTCTTGTTTCGAGAAGAATGTTTGTTCTTCGGTTTTTTCTGTATTTATTTTCTCTTTCTTAGAAATATCGAAAAATATAAAGGACTTATTAGCTTCTGTTCTTTCTTAGTCGCATTTATGGGTGGTTTTATGTACTTGCTAAAACTTCAAACAGGGATTGTACATATATCATCAGATTATGAACCTTTTATTTGGCTTATAATTGGAAGTTTCATATTTTATTTAAATCATAGTATTAATGGTATAGCACCAAAGAAACAAAAACTTCCCGTTTTAAGTTGTTTATTCCAAGTGCAGGCAGGAGTATTGCTATTGAACATTGTAAATATTTTAGTCCCCGAACAGACTTGGGAAATAATGTTCAATATTTCTTATTCTACAGTTTCACCTTATGATAAATATACATTTGGAATGATAAGTGGTTTTACTGCTTTCTCTTCTATTATTATATATTATATCAGTAATAGGATTCTTTTTTTTATGAATTTATCTAAAGCGATTCTCATTTTCTCTTTTCTTTATTTCTTAGGTTTCTTTGTGTGGGGAAACTTTAGTGAGTTGTATAAACCTCTATTTATTTTATATGTAGTATTAGTTGAGATTTTAAATATTGTAGGAATTAATTATATATTTAAAAGGAGGATATATGAGAAATAAAGAAGGGCTAGTCGATGATTTGATAACATCAATTCCAGGAGAATGGAAATTTGATGAACAAGTATCACAACATTTCGACACTCATGTAAGAAAAAGTGTCCCATTGTACGAGGAAGTACAAAAGGCTGTTATCGAAATAAGTGAATGGTTTATTAGAGACAATAGTGTTGTATATGATTTAGGTTCCTCTACAGGAGAAACCATTTCTCTTTTATTACAAAAGCATTCAAGAAAAAAGAATGTGAGATTCATCGGAGTCGAAGAAAGTTTACCAATGATAGAGATTGCAAGAAAAAAATGTAGTAGCGAATTAGTTCAATTTCTACAACAACATATAGAGGAAATAAATGAATTTGCTAATATAGATTTAGTTTTATCATTGTATACGTTACAGTTTTTACCTTTATGGAAAAGAAAAAAAGTCTTACAACGGATATATAATGGATTAGTAGAAGGTGGAGCTTTTATATTTGTAGAGAAAATAAGGGCGGAAAATTCACTGTTTGAGGATATATGGAATGACTTGTATTGGGATTTTAAGCAAGAAAATGGTTTGAATGAACAACAAGTTATAAAAAAGGCTCAAAGTTTGAGAGGCGTTTTGATTCCATTGAGTCTTACAGAGAATTTGAGTCTACTATCTGATGTCGGTTTTCAATGTATGGATACTTTCATTAAATGGCACAATTTTGCAGGAATTATAGCTGTAAAAATGCCTTCGAAAAATGATATAGAAGAAAATACTTATTTAAATACAGATAAAAATAATAAAATACAGCAATGAATACAAAGTTGATAATTCACATAGTAATTAGTTTGATCTCATTAAGTGGATTAATTGTTTATTATTACGCATTTCTACTAGGTTACAAAAAACATAATTCTCAATTAAAAAAACAATCAAAGCTTCCGGAAAAGTTATATTTTATGAGCACTTATCCAGCACTCATATGGTATGTATTACCCTTTATAGAGCAACCAAGGATGCATGGAATATATGACTGGTTAAATGGCGAATTTGTTTTTTTTAATGTTTTGTATATTCCAGTTTCTTTTCTGTTGTTTGTATATTTCTTTGGCATTTGGGGTAAAAAGTCTGTTTCTCAAAATATTGAAGCTACTAAAAGTGCATTTTATGCCCCAAGTAAATTGTTAACAGAAGGAATATATGCAAGAGTTCAACATCCAATGATCATAGGGGATATATTAGGACATTTTTCTTTGGTGTTATTAACAGGTGGAATCTACACTTGCATTTTATTCCCTATATATGTATTTATAGATCTCTTTATGATAAAAATACAGGTTAAGTATTCTTTAGAACCATATTATAAATCAGAACTTATAGTTTATAGAAAGAAAACCCCTGTTCTCCTTGATCAAAAACTATTATTTATAGTTTTATTTATGGCATTGTTGGTTATTTGTAATTTTTTAAATTATACAAAAATAATATGATTTATTTTAGCTGGGCCACCCAAATTATTTTGGCCATAATTTCATTTCTTTGGTTGATTCCTTATTATATAGCATTTAAGGTTGGGAATCGTAAATATATGTCTAAAACACTAGATTTATCTTGCAATAATAGATATACATTAATGTATTATTCGGGCTTTTTTATATCTATTCTTTGGTATATTATGCCCTTCTTAAATCAACCTCGCTTCAAACTAAACATTTTTTCTTTGTTTGACATAAAAGTAATACTGTTGGAAAATGTTCTTTACAATATTATCCTTATTGCATTAATTGGATATTTTATGTCTGTTTGGGGTACTAAAGTGGTAAATTGTAATCTGCAAGCAACCAAAGATAGGTTTTTGCATCCTTCAAAGTTAATAACGGAAGGTCCCTATAAAAAAGTGAGAAATCCGATGATAATGGGAGATCTATTTTGTCATTTAAGTTTTATTCTTCTGCTTGGAGCCATACATACATTATGTTTATATATAATTTATATATGTATTAATCTTGTAATTGTATATATAGAAAATAAATATTCATTATGTATACATTTCAAGAAAGAATATGAAGAATATGCTAAAAAAACTCCAGCTTATATGAATCAGGAATTATGGCTGTTTGCTATTTTTTACTTGGTAATTATTGTGACAAATATTTGTCTAACTACGACAATATATATTTAAATAAATAATGAAGAAAAAAGAAGGATTATCTAGGTTACTGGAAATTGCGGGAGAAAAAAAAAGTTTATTGCTTTTCTCCGGGTTATTTTCCGCTATAAGTGCATTATGTATACTTATACCATTTTGGTCTATATATGAAATATTAAAGGAATTGCTTGTTCATGCTTCTGATTTATCTACGATAGATTCTGAGCTAATGATCAGTTGGGGGTGGCTTGCTTTTATTGCTTTGATTGTGGGTGTACTATTTTTGTATGCGGGATTAATGTTATCTCACATAGCCGCCTTTCGTATTTTATATGGGTTAAAAATAAAACTTTCAGAGCATATAGGTCAGTTGTCTTTGGGATATTTAAATTCGACATCTATCGGTTGTATAAAGAAAATCATGGAACAAAATGTCGAAAAAATAGAGCATTTTATAGCTCACACTATTCCCGATTTGGTGAATGTGTTTGCAACCATAACTTTTATGTTTATTATCTTTTTTTCTTTAAATGGTTGGATGGCATTCACCGCTCTATTATGCATACTTTTAAGTATAGGAATGCAATTTTCTAATTTTGTAGGGAAAAGAGCTACTGCACTTACGAAAATCTATTTTGATGTCCAAGAACGCATGAGTGCTTCAGCTGTTCAATATGTGAGAGGTATGCCAATTATAAAGATATTTGGACAAAGTATACGTTCTTTTCGGCAGTTCAATGCCGAAATCGAAGCGTATAAAACATTTGCTTTAAAATGCTGTAATAACTATCAAAATGGTATAATTGCATTTATTATTCTGTTGAATTCAATAGTCACGTTTATTCTTCCTGTAGGAATATTAATAATGACCTCTGATCCTAAAAACATCTCATTAGCTGCAATTTATCTTTTTTTCATCGTGATGGGGCCCGGAGTAGCTTCCCCTGTATATAAACTCGCATTTTTAGCTTCAGGAACTGTAGAAATTAATGAAGGAGTAAAACGTATAGACAAAATATTTGGGGAAAAAAAACTATGTGAACCAGTTGTTCCTCAAATACCTCAGACGTATGATATTGAATTCAGAAATGTAAGTTTTGCTTACGAAGATAGAGAAAATATGACAAAGACAGAAGCGCTGAAGGATATCTCTTTTATCGCTCGACAAGGTGAAGTAACAGCTCTGGTTGGACCTTCTGGGTCAGGGAAGTCAACAATAGCCAATCTCATTCCTCGCTTTTGGGATGTTTCCTCTGGAGAGATTTTAATAGGGGGAATAAACATAAAAAATATTTCCTCACCCCAATTATTGGAGATCGTGTCTTTTGTATTCCAAGATACGTTTCTTTTCAATGATACCATATATGCCAATATTACAGCAGGAAATACTCAAGCTAGTTTATCGGATGTTATACAAGCTGCTCAAGCTGCCCAATGTGATGATTTTATTCGAAGTCTTCCTAAAGGATATGATACGATTGTCGGAGAGAGAGGCGTTTTTCTTTCTGGAGGAGAGGCACAACGAATTTGTATAGCTAGGGCTATTTTACGAAATTCTCCTATTTTAGTATTAGATGAAGCAACAGCTTTTGCTGACCCAGAAAATGAATATAAAATACAACAGGCCTTACAAAAGTTAATAAAAGGTAAAACTGTTATTATCATAGCTCATAGATTGTCTTCTATCACCTCTGCTCATCAAATTCTTGTTTTTAAGGAAGGATGTTTAGTTCAAAAAGGAAGACATGACGAACTTCATGTTACTACAGGCATATATAAAAATATGTGGAATGCTTATATAAATGCACATAACTGGAAGTTAAATCTAAAAAAATGAAATAATATGATTACAAAGGCTATAAAACATATTACTATAGGACAAACCAAACGTTTATACAAGCCTGTGGGGTATACAATGCTTGCAAACTTTATAAATATAGTTCCCTTTTGTCTTTCAATAGAAGTTATAAATACCCTTTTTAAAGCTTTTGATGGAACTGGAACTCCTCTAAACATATCTAAATTATGGGGGCTGATTGTGATAATGTTTGTATACATAATTTTTATGATTTTTGGAGAAAAGAAATCCTATAATGCAAATTTCCGGGAAGCATACAATATTAGTGCAGAAGGTCGTATTGCTTTAGCCGAACATTTACGCAAGTTGTCATTAGGTTTTCTTTATAAAAAAGATTCTGGAGAATTATCTTCCATGTTAATAACTGATTTTGCTATGACAGAACAAGGGATGTCGCACCATCTTCCTCAATTGCTTGGTGCACTGGTCATGCCTATTTTTGCTTTTTTAGGTTTATTGTTCGTAGATTGGCAGATGTCTATTGCTATGTTTTTATCCCTTCCTATTTCTTTTTTAATACTTATTTTCACTTCTAGTATTCAAAAGAAACTAGGGCAAACTCAAATTCTGGCTAAAATACGTGCCAGTAGCAGAATGGAAGAATATTTACAAGGTATACGTGTTATCAAAGCATATAATATGACTGGAATAAAGTTCATCCGTTTACAGGAAGCATTTAATGATCTCAAACGTGCGAATATCAAAACAGAAGCTCTGATTGGACCTATTGTCATGTTGTCTGTAACCCTTCTTCGTATGGGACTTACTTTGATGATATTATGTGGTACATACCTTTTAATTGGAGGAAAACTTTCTGTTGCTATTTTTGTGATGTTCCTTATCGTTGGCTCCAGAGTTTTTGACCCACTAACATTAGCACTAATCAATCTTGCAGAATTCCGTTATTATTCTATTGCAGGTGAACGTATTTTGAATTTACTAAATGAACCAGAAATGTCAGGAACACAAGATGCTCCGGAACAAGGAGATATTATATTTAGAAATGTATCTTTTGGGTATAATGATAAATATATCCTACATGATATAAGTGTTACAATGAAACAAGGTTCTTTAACTGCTATAGTTGGGCCTTCTGGAAGTGGAAAAAGTACATTGATGAAACTTTGCGCTCGGTTTTATGATCCTGATAAAGGTGTAATATTATTAGGTAACAAAAATATACGAGAGATTGATCCTGAGAAACTTATGCAACGCATTTCAATGGTATTTCAGGACGTATATTTATTTCAGGATACCATAAAGAATAATATTCGATTTGGTAAAGAGAATGCTACAGATAATGAGATAATAGAGGCGGCTAAAAAAGCTCAATGTCATGATTTTATAATACATTTACCTCAAGGATATGATACAATGATAGGTGAAGGTGGATGTACCTTATCTGGAGGAGAAAAACAGAGAATCTCAATTGCACGTGCTATATTAAAAGATGCTCCTGTAATTTTATTAGATGAAGCAACAGCTTCTTTAGATCCAGAAAATGAAGTGGAAATACAGTATGCAATCAATTCTTTAATACAAGGTAGAACTGTTATAGTTATAGCGCATAAACTAAAAACAATAAGTGATGCTGATAAAATTATTGTTTTAGATGGTGGAAATATTATAGAACAAGGGACACATGAACAATTATTAAAAGATGAGGGATTATATGCTCATTTATGGGATATTCAAGAAAAATCCTGTAATTGGAAAGTAAATGTATAGAGATGGCATAAGGAAAATCAAAGCCGACTCCGGAGCTTTTTGGGGGGAGGCGGTTTGGCGGCGTTTCCGCCGTTAAACCGTCCTGTTTTCGTTTAACGAAAAGACAACTTGCTGTTTGCAGGAGCAGACCACGTTTATCCAATAATTATTGTGTATCAGCCCATTGTATGGCTATTCTCCTGTGATTTTCGGGGCATTTCCATCAAATATTTGCCGACAGCTCTCCCCATTAAAGGGTGGATATCTCTCCATAATTATGTGACTTACGCTCATAATTCAGGAATAAGGAGACGAATATACGGGAAATCTGTCCTTTATATACCCTATTGTCCATTAATGGATTGTTACTTTCACACATCTACAAATGGAGAGTGGCAGTGAGTCGTATATGCTTCATGGTTTTTCTGCATTATCTCCATTAATGCGTACATTTGTTTATATTCAAATGAGAGCATTTGCTACAACGTACAAATAAATTATATCATTGTTGCTTTTTTGTTATCCATTCTAATAAAGTAAGAATTAATTCGCTTATTTATAATGTGATAATGTGTTTAGTAGGTTAGTAGCCCACCAACCGATACGGAACACCACCAAGGCGATAAGCATGATGATTTTGTCTATTCCCACAATGACACCCGAAGTCAGCGAGGTGAACCACAACTTCGCCGCATCCTTCTCCATGTTCGTTACCTCGTCCACACCCGTCTGTTCCATCGTTGCCTCGATAAGGTTGGGGTCCGATGTACCCGTATGGGCGACATCGGCCTGTGCCTGCAGGGCTGTGTACATCGTGTCGCGCACGTAAATCAATTCCTGCACCTCCTCGAACTTGTCCGAGATTTGCGAGGCTTCGGCCTCGTACAGGTCATGGGTGTAACTGCCGACACAGTTCGGTATGTAGGAGAGGAAGTCCAGAAAGCACCAGTTGCTCCCGCTGTTTGCCATGCCCGTATCTGCCGGAGGATACCACCAGCAGAGGATAAGCGACACGGCCAACGGCCGGAAGAGTTTCATCACGTCCAGCGGCTCGTGTTTGACCATCATCTTGTACGCCATGCCTGCCGCCATGATGATGGCGAATAGGGCGGCCAGTGCCATGCACATTTGAAGAATCCACCAGAATGGACCTTGCGAGCCGGTAAAGGTCGCATCGGTCAGGAACTCGTTGGTCTGAAAAATCACGTCGTCGATTTCCTCTTCCAAGAGGTCGATACCGAAATCCGAAAGAATATTTCCGTCTGCCATACGTTATATGTTTTTAGTTCTTTCTGTTTACCGTCTCGTCTCCGTCTCCCGTATCCGTGTCGCCGCCCGATTGCGCCCCTCGCACAGCGAAACGCGATTCGTTCCACCGGCCCATCGCCTCGCGGACGATACCGCCCTTGTCCAGTCTCCGGTCGGCGGTTGCATTCAGCAGCCCGTTCGCAACCGTGGCGTTCTGTCTTCGGGCAAGGTAGCCGACCAGAATCTCGTTCTGCCGTACCACGTCCTCGTAGATCCGCAGGTACTCTTTCTTTCGTTGCGCATTGGGCATGTAAGCGTCCTTGGTGGCGTCGATGGCACACTGGTACACGTGGTAGTATTCCGTCCACCGCTCCCTGTCGTCCGTTGTGCCCCCGGCAAGGAGAATCCGGTCTATGTTGCGCTGAAACCGTTCCATTTGAGCGTTTATCTTATCGCCCTCGGCCAGCCATGCGAGGTCGATCTGCCGGTCGGCTACATTCAGTGCCTCGATTTCGGCCCGCTTGACCAGTGCCGAGTCGATGGCTTCCGCCTCGTCCGTCTGGTTGTACAGGTTCACACCCGCCAGCGTGCGGAACGACAGTTTGTTCTTGCTTGCCGCCGACTTCTTGTACTTGTTGTGCAGCAGCGTGTAATAAAGTTCGGGCGACAGTGCGCCCGTGCCGGTCTCCATGACCGTAATCTGGTTCTGTTTCGGCGAATCATGGTTGTAAGTAACCGACTGCGCCTTGACACCGCTCGTTGCAGCAGTTGCGACTGCCATGAGTAAGAGTATTCTGTTCATATAAACTTCCGGTTATTCGTTATGTTACAGTTATTTGTATCGTATAGTCATACTTTTTTTTGAGTTTCCTTTACAGTCATAGATATTGGTATTCATTCCTGACCCGTTTCTCTCCCAGCGAGAAATGTGTCTCGTCTTTTTCAATGCAAATACATTTTCTATTCGTATAGATACAGGCAATTGCGGTGCTCATGCTCCCCGATGCAAAATCAAGGACAGTATCTCCTTCCCTTGTGTATGTTTTTATCAGATACTCCAATAATGCAATCGGCTTTTGGTTGACATGAATCGTTTTGCCTTCCGATTCCGCTGTTTTGAAGTATATCACACTTCGTGGATACCTTGTCCCTTTGTTTTCATTCCTGAATGTAGGATTGGGTACATTGTTTATCCCTGTCCAGTTGCTTCCTCTCTTCGTGCGGTTCCCGTAAGGCTCGCCTTCCTCCATGATTGGATAATAAGGGGTGCTGCCTTTGCCAAAGACACTTATTAGCTCATGTGCTTTTAGAGGTTGTTTTTTAGCGAGAAGAAAATTGCTTGCCTTTGACTTTTCCCAAACCCAGTCATATTTAAATTCATCTAAATTGCCGCAGCGTAGAAGGCTGCTGAACGGTTCGCTGCCAAATAAGACCGTAGGTGCATTTTTCTTCCTTACTCTCCTGATCTCTTTCCACATTTCCGGGAACGGTATTATTTTATCCCACTGTGAAGCTGTAATTCCAAAAGGGGGATCGCATAAAACCAAATCAATGCTTGATTCCGGAAGAAAAGGCATTACTTCAAGACAATCGGCCTTATATAACGTAATGTCTTTCGCAAAAACAATCTTTTCCATTGCATCAATCTGAATCTCTTTTTATCCCTTGGTTGTAATCCCAATAGGCTTGTTCGTACTAAAAATTCTTTCTCTGTTTTTATTTCCCGATGTCGATGGTATGGAAGTCAAACTCCAACCTGTAGATGGTTTGCCTTCTTTCCCTTTTATCGTTCGTTAATAATCCAGCCGTCCCGCTTTGCGCCATCGTCCGAAAGCCCCGTAGATAATCTCCTTGACCTTGGGACGGTAAATCTTCGCTTTCCAGTAACCGATACGCACCTGTATGTACCGCCACGTCTCGATATACGCCCGGTTCAGGTGCCGCTCGATGTCGTCCAGCGACGTGTTCACCGCTTCCAGCACCATCAGCAGGTCGGAGGTCGAACATTCTGCCGCCCCTGTGGCATACAGCACGAGGTCGCTGACCGATTTGTAGAGCTGTTTCCCGTCATCGGCGATGTCCCGTATTGCCTTTTCGTTGATGGCCAGTATCACGGCATCGCCGGGGTCGATGCGCCCCCGTTTCACGATTCTATCGTTGAAGTCCTCCAGCAATCTCTTGTAATCGCCGATACGGTCGCTGACCGCCGTATAGGTGCTTTTCACGTTCAGCACCGTCCGCAAGGACTGGTACATCACGTCGATGACGTCGAAGGCACGGGTGTAGCGGTCCAAGTCCACATTCAGTTCCTTGTACTCGCCGACCTCTTTGCGGCTGTACTCGTGCAGCAGCTTGTTGCTGTATTCCAGCGTACTGCGGGCCAGCAGCAGGCTGCGTTGCTTCTTGTGGTCGTTGATGTAGGCTTCTACCGATACGATGTCGAACGTCCATTGCGCCTTGGCAATGCCGGGCAGGAGAGCCAGCAGCACGACTGCCATCAGCAGGACACGTTTCATGGCCGCACCTCCTTTCCGCTGTCTTTGCCGTTCCTGCCGTTTCCGCTCCGCAGGTTCCGCGCATTCTCCACCCAGCGTTCGTGGCATTCCTCCACGAGCGTCAGCCTGCGTCCCTCGTCCATATCCAATTCGGGCAGCACGTCCTTCAGCACGTCGATGATGCTCCGTTTGTAGTGCATCATTTTTTCCAGCGATACGAGGTCGGCATATATCATCGTAATCCGGGAATCCACTTCCCGTGCGATTTCGAGCCGGTCGCTCGACCACAGCAGATGGTACACCTCCCCGGTCGGAGTCTCTTCCAATGGTGGGGTACGGGCATATTCCGTCGTGATCTTGCACGAAGGATGCTCCCGTGCAATCTCCGCAATACGGTCGTTCACCAGTTTCGTTTTCTCCGCGTCCGACAGGTTAGGGTCGAGCGTCAGCACGTCGGCCACATACGTGTCGGTGTATTCCGTGGTCAGTTCCCAACTGATCTGCACGATGGCACGGTGTATCTTGATACCGAGGAAATATTTCGGTTTGCGGGCTATCGAGACCGTCGCCTTGAACGTGATGACCCCGTTGATGTTCGGCATGGTCGCCTTACGGACATAGGTGTAGCCGTTCCACGCCCCGCCGTCCTGCCACGACAGGCTGTAAGCTGTCTTGCAGTCCTGCATGATGGCCGGTATGCGGTAGTAGTCGTCCGTCGCCACGTCGTTATCGCCAGCCGCCTCGGTTTTCGCGTCGGTGTATTCCCGTTGTTTCTTCTGCCATTCGGACAGCTCGCTTTTCAGGCGGTCTATCTGTGTCTTGTTCGCGTTGTATTGCTGTCGGTACACCGCTGCATCTTCCACGCTCGCCTCGGCGATTTTTTTCAGCAGGTCGGCATTCTCGCTCTCCAACGCGTTGATTTGCGACTGGATGGCGGCTACCTGATTCTCTGCCTCCTGCAGCATGGCGTCCAGCTCGGACAAGTCCAGTTCGTTTTCCGTGACCGTGGTCTGCATGGCACACTCCTTTGAATGGGCGTTCAGGGATTTGCCGCACGTTCGGCACTTGTACTGCGTCGTGCCCTGACCGAGCGTAGCCCCGTCCGAACAGGTTACACTGATGGTCACACTCTCGCAGCCTTGCAATTTTGCGGCGTCCGTCGCCTGATAATAGTTCCGTGCGTCGGAAGCTATATAATAGGTATAACCTTCCTCGTTGTCGTTGAACTCCGAGAGTCGGGCGTTAAGCCCGGCTTTGAACGTATTCAGGTCCATCGAGTAGGAATCGAACACCTCTTCATAGACGACCTCTTCCCGGTTCCAGCTTTTCTTCACATGGATTTCGTAGGCGTATGCCTTCTTCGTCTGTTTGCCGCCCCGGCTGATGATATAGCCGTTCTGCCAGTAGTTGATACTATAGGTATAGCCGTCGTTCTGGTTGTTGAGCTGCTGTACCCGGCTTCTCGACCAACCGGCGTACCGTTCCGAATTGGCGAGCGCCTGCTCCCGTTGCGAGGCATTGGGATAGAAGTCGGGATCGGTTGTCTCGAAACGCGTCCATTCGCCGCCGTTCAGTATGCTGTTATCGTCCGTCGGCGGGTAGTAGTCGCACAAGGCGATACTCCCTTGCTCGCGCCGGGCGATATACCACCGTTGCGTGTAGTAGTTTCCCGCCGTCTCGTCCAGATAGTCCGTCATCCAGGAGGTAAGGTCGTAGTTGCTGAAATCGAACAGTCCCGCCACGTTGTCCTCACCGCCCACCATGTCAATCAGCAGGCCACCGAGGTCATGCTCCGCCTGCTCGAAGAGCGCACCGTAATGGTCATACAGGTCGATGACCTTGCTGACCCTGCCGCCCATCAGCTCGTGGAACGAACTGGTCTGCAGCAGGGCGTCGCCGATATTCCCGATACCTGCCGAGGCGAGACCGACGCCCATGTTGTAGAGGTTGTCGATGTCGTGTTGCAGGTTCTCCTTGGTGAAATTGCCCGGCACGCTGGCGATGTCGTCCAGCATGTGCTGCCAGTCGATGTCGCCTATCTCCGAGAGTTTCAACAGAGGGGCGATGTTCCGGTTGATTTCCAGAAACACGATGTCCGAAAAGCCCAACGTGCTGTTCGTCACTACACTCTCGAACTGCATACACAGGCTTTTCGTCTCGTCGCAGATTTTCATCAGGTAGCTGCCCCAGTAGATAGCCGTTTGCGGTGAGCGGAGCATCAGTTTCGCCACCACCCATATCTTGGGTATGATCTTCTCCGAGACCATGCGGTAAATGCGGCGGTAGTAGTAGTTCTCCGTACTGCTGTTCCAGATACCGAGGTCGGAAAAGGCTTTATGCTCCAGGAACTTGGAGGCAAAAATCCCCGCCGTGGCCACTTCCGCCGCGTTGTAGTGCTTGAGTATGTCATCGACCTGCTCCCGGTAATAGCTTTCCGCCACGGCTTCCGTACCGAAAGCGGTAGCCATTGCCGCCACGGTACGCGCATCGTAGTTCACGCTGTAATACTGCGCATGGATGTGCTGTACGACAACGAGCGACAGGAGCATAAGGATAAGTGACAGCCGTTTCATCATGAATTCCTCCCCGGTTAAAAACAGCCCCCGTCAACGGCGCGTCATGCCTCTTAGTGCACGTATCAGTTCGTCGGCCTCATATACGGCGGAATTTGCCACCAGACGGTGATGTATGAATACCTCCTTGGCAATCTCGTACCTGCGTTGTTCCCACTTCGCCTCTTCTTCCTCGTCCTGTACGGAATTTCCGATACCGGCGTATTCGTCCAGTTCCTTACCGGGCATTCCTAACCGGAGATTGTACCTTTCCAGAACATCCTCTATTTCCTCGATGCTTTTTCTTCCCATATCGCGTACCCTTACCAAGTCCTTTCCGGGCCATTGGCACAAATCCCGGATGGTTTTGATGTCGAACTCACGGAATATCCGTTGGATACGGGCTTCATATTTGCTCCCGAACTCAAGTGTCTTCACACTTTGGCTGATGTCTATCTTTTCCATTTTCTGTAATTGATGATTTGATTGTTATTGTTTTACATGAAGGTTCAATACCCGCCCGGCCTCGTTGACCTTTTGGGCGAACGGCAGGGATTTTCCGATACCGCTGGCGTTCCAGTCGCGGCAATACGCCTCGATAGCCTCCTGATGGTTGCACCGCAATTCCCGCTTGTAGAGTTTCAGGGCTTCTTTCTCCGCCCGCTCGGTGGTGTAGGTCATGTAACACTCTCTTGGTTCTTCCACGCCGTACACGCCGCTGGTCGTCCCCCGGCGGATGAACACCTCTCGGAAGAAGCTGCGCCCTTCCTTGTTTTCCAGCCGGTTGATGGTGAATATCTTCTTGCAGTCCACGTCGGTTAGTCCGAGAATAGCCTTTATTTCATCGAACCGCTCGCGGAACTTGCTCTGGTCAAGCAGCATCACCACGTCGGAGTTGTTGATGATGGCTTCCTTGACGATAGGGCTGCCGATGATGTCCTGTATCTCCTGTGTCACCACACCGACCGAGGCCCAGAACTTACGGGCCGTCTTGTACATAAACTTGATGTATTCGGCCATAAGCGGGCTGGCAATGGCCTTCCACGCTTCCTCTATGACCAGGACTTTGCGGTTCTTCTTGATACGCATCTTCTGTAAGAATACGTCCATGATAATCAGTGTGACAAGAGGGAACAGAAGAGGATCATCTTTTATACTGTCGATTTCGAAGACGATGAACGTCTCATCGAATAGTGAACTGTCCATGTTCTCGTTCAGCGTCTTTTCATGATTGCCGCCCCGGTAGAAGTCCTTCATCATGTAACGGTAAGTCGATATGTCAATGCCTGAAATATGGTTCTCGGTGCAGATGTCGGGGATGCGCTGTACGGAAAACTCATAGAACGAGTTGAACGACAGTTCTTCCACTTTCAACTCCTTACGGCGGCGTTCCATCTCGTCAATCATGCGCTCGATACGCCCGGCACGCTCTGCTTCGTCCTCGTCCCGCTTCTCGGTACGGTTGCGGTCGTCGATGAGCAGCCCCTTACGCAAATCCTCCCGTTGTAGCGGCGTGAAGCCGTCGAAACCGTTGAAAAAGGTGTCGTAATACTCCGTGATGACCTGTTCTATCAGGCGGTCCTCCGTCTTCGTGACCGTACCCTGCGAGCCTTTCCATATCAGTAGCACGAGGTTTTTCAGGAAGCCCGTTTTCTCCACGTTCATCTCCGCCCGGTTGATGCGGAACGGGTTCATCGTGATAGGCCGCTCTTCCGTATAGCTGATGTATTTGCCGCCCAGATACTCGCAAAGCCCCTCGTAGCTGTTACCCGTATCGACCATCACCACGTCCGTGCCCTGCTCGTAAAGCTGGCGCACGACCGAGTTCATGTGGAAGCTCTTGCCGCTGCCTGAAGGACCGAGACAGAAAAAGTTCGAGTTGTCCGTCAGCTTGTTTTTTCCCTCCTTTCCCGTGATGTCGATAGCCACCGGCACGCCTTGGCGGTCTGTGTAGTAGATTTTCAGCGGTGTCTCCTCGCTGTGCTGTATGTGCTCCTTATACATCAGGCACATCGCTGCGTCACCCAGCGTCAGGAAGCGGTCATAGTCCTCGTTCATGCCGTAACAGTTGCCCGGAAACGAGTTCACGAACAGTTCCAGTTGGTTGTACGCCCTTTTGGAAATATGGATACCCATACGTCCGAAAGCATTCTCCAAGTGGTTCGTGCATTTTTGCAGGTCCGTATCGGCCGGTACGGCGACGATCAGGTTGAAATGGGTGTACACGAGCTGCTTGCTTTCCCGTGCGATGACCTCCTGCACCCGCTTGATGTCCTCCACGGCCATCTGGTTGCTCGGATTGGGAATACTGGCGTGCCGGTTCTTCTTTTTGTCCAGCAGGGCCAGTTCCCTTTTCTGGTTGGGCAGGAAGACAATCTGGTTATAGACGACAGTCTCCGCATTTGGAATGTTGTCGATGGCAGCCAGCAGGTCCACGGGCATATCCGTGTTATTGACCTCTATATTGGTGTAAGGCCGTATCAGTGAGGGCAGTGCGGCGCAGTCCACATCGACAAGGCTATATACCTTGCAGCGTTTGTCGCCCATCGAGACCGTTTCGTCGTCCGCCTTGAAGTTGGTCATCGACACGATCCGGTCCTTGAAGTTCATGGCGAAATAGCGGTCCACGTACTCGCTCGCTTCGGCTTTGTTCAGGAACCTGGCCTGTACCCCGGCATCGTGCAGCTGGTCATGCACTTTGCGTATCTTGACCAGAAAGTCGCGCCACTTCTTGTTGTCGAACGAGAACAGGCGGCTCTTCTTCGCCTCCTGCGTGATGGTCAGGTAACACACGCTGTCCGTATAGTTACGCCCCTTGAAGTAACGGAAGTAGGCCGACGAGAGGAACTCGTGTTTGTCCCCCGTCTCGTTCTCGAACTGTTTCCGGATGAAGATGTCCTGTTTGTGCAGGGCATATCCTTCGCCGAGTGTCTGCGCGAGGGCGGTGAAAAGGTGCGTGAACTCGTAGTAGCTGTCGATGTTCGCACAGTATTTCTGCACGGGATTCTCTATTTTCAGGATGGCTGAATATTCGCCCGTCTTGGTGTACAGCACGCCCACGCCGTTCGTATCTTCCACGGAAAAATAGATGTCCTGAAAGATACGCTTACGCTTGCCTCCGGTACCGAACGTATAGACCGACAGGGCCATGCCGGCACACAGGGCGATAAAAAGTAGAATGATGTACAAGGTCATTTCAAAATACAATAAAAAAGGCCGGTCCGCCCGGATTTCAGGCGGCCGGCCCGCGTTCAACATTCAACAAGACCACACGTTGCCCGTGATGGTTTTTCTTTTCTTCTCACAGTTTCTTCGAGTGGGCGTAGATATACACCCCGCGACCGTCTTTCTTGGTATGCAGCCCTTTCCGCTGTTTGAGCATGATAAGCGCAATACCCGTCGAGATGACCGCAACCAGCACGACCAGTCCGGCCACGAAACCCACGAGGCAGTAGGCGATGATAAATCCGACGATGGCTCCGCCGGCAACACCCGCCGCCCAGTAGATGTAGCGTCCCTGGATACCCATGAACTCCAAAGGCCGTTGAAGGCCCTTGAACAGCGGGTAGTCGGGATAGTGTTCGTCCTTGCCTTTCATCGTGCGGGAGGGTTATGCGCTGATACCGAAGAACATCGGAAGTGCTTGTGCGGCAGCGATTAAGAAAATACATGCGCCAACGACCATCATAATCTTCTTCTTCACGTCCTGTTCCTCGTTGTTCATGGCGATGTACACCGAGATAGCGCCTACGATAGCCACTACACCGGCAATGGCGTAACACAGTTTGACCATGATGGGGACGTACTTGGCGATTTCCTCCGTCACGGTCGCCAGTGCGGTCGTACCGGCGGAGTAATCGCCTGCGGAGTTTTGGGCCATGACGGCCGTCGTGCCACACAGCAACATCAGTGTGAGCATCTGTACCTTTTTAGCAGAAAACATTCTTTTCATTTGTCTTTTTGTTTTTTGAAACATGATTATTTATTTTAGGGTAAGTATTGCAGTTCTTTCGAATCGTTATGGCGGCACCTCATTCCTGCATCCGTTTCTATATGCGATAACCGAAAAAGGCAGGAAAGACGAGGAACGCACCGATCAGGAACAGGCACGCGCCCACAAGCGTTACGACGGACTTGGTAATGCCGTCCTCGCCCGTGTTCATCTTTACGTAAATCTGGAATCCGGACACAATCACACAAATCCCGGCGATGGCACAACAGAGAGCTTGGACGTAGAACATCATCGTTACCACGTAGTCGTGCATCGTCGCCAGCGCATCCGCCCCCCAACTGTAATTCACGCTGCCGCTTTTCGCCAGAGCCGAACAGGGGATGATGGAACAAAGCGTACATAGAATCTTCTTCGTTTTCGACATCTTACAGCTTATCTTTGACCGGTTTCCATTTCAGGCTGGGACGGTTGTCCAAGCGTCCTTTGGAAATCATTGCCTTATACATCTCTTCGTCAGTAAAGCCGTCGGACAGGTAGGGTGCGACCTTTTCCATCTGTGCCTCTGCCTTGGCTTTCAGCCATTCGAGCCGATCTTTGGCTGTTCCATCTTTTTTCCCGGTGTCGCCGTTTTGGGCAGCAGGCGAAGCGGCAGGTACGGCCTCCGTGCCGTATGTTTCATTTCCGATTTTGAACCCGGTCTCGTTCTCCGAAACCTCGACACTCTCTTCCGTGGCATCCATCGGACCGAGGTCGAAAACTTCCTCGTCAGTCTTCTCCGTTCCCTTCTTTCCATACAGGTCACGGGTGATATTGACCGCGAAATAGACGATGTACAGCACCGTCAGTACAAGGGCGAATATAAAGTATGAACCCATCTGTTTTTAAGTATGAAATTAAACTTTAATTGAACTTTGAAAGTACGGTTGCAAAGAAAAATATTATATTTGATGTAACAAAAACTCTTTATATCAAACAGTGTTTTATTACATAGAAATAAGTTTGAAACGCTAAATTTGAACTTTAATTTCATACTTTGAAATGTCGAAGCAGAAAAATTGGGCATAAAAAAAGCCCTCCGGGAGGAGAGCTTTCAAGGGAAAGGGCAACGATGATGCCTTATCGTTTCTTTCCGCGCAGGTAATCGTTCAGGTCCTTGTATTCGCGATAACGGGGTGCTTCGTTGCGTACACGCCCGCCATACATGCCGGCGATGGTCTCTTCCGTTTTCTGCCCGGCGAGATCATTGTCGAGATAACAGTGGATTTCCTCGTACACCTGCAAGTGTTCCAATGCCTTTTTCAGGTTGTTCACCGAGTTCATCACGAGGTAATCGCAAGATGCGTCGATACAGACCGTATCATCACCCGCCTGTTTCAGCGTCAGGTAAGAGAGAAAATCCATGAAGCCCTCGAATACGCAAACACGGTTCTGTGTTTCACCATGAGAATGCCTGATGACGGAGATGTCCTTACACCGGATACAGCCCTTATAATAAGGATTGCGCACCTCGTACCCGCCCGCCGCGTTGCCGAAGGCAAGAGCGAAGTAGCGCCGTTTACGTAATTCATAATGGACCTCCCGGCAGAACATGCGGCCGATGTCCCCGTCGATTCCACGGGATTGGAGGTACGAGAGTAGCGCATGGTGCTGCAACGGCACGACGAGCACGTCCTTCATGTCAGCTTCGACGGGACGGGGAGTTGTCCCCGGAATCCGCACTCTTTGTATCGGGGCAGCATTTTCATGCCTCCCGATACAGGCAAGCACTTCGCTCACGCTGTTCGTCCGGTACAGGTATTTGCCCAGTTCCACAAGGTCGCCGCCCGTCGCTGCGCCAAAGTCATACCATTCGTTGAGCCGGTCGTTGACCTTGAACGACGGAGTGCGTTCATCGCGCAGCGGTGACAGATACCAGTATTGTTTCGAGGTCACACTCTGGGGATGGTAGCCGAGACTGGCGAGATAGTCCACGATACGCAGTTGTTTTGCTTCCGCTATGGTCATGTCATTTTCTTTTCACTTGTTTTCAAAAAACAGTTTACTTTGGTTTTTCTCCTATATATACCCGGATCAAAGTAAACTAAATTATTTTTCACCTTCCGCGTCCTCGCATTCTTCGTCGAAAAGCAGGGCTTCGGTCGGGGTCACATCGTAATAAAAGAGTTTGTCCCGTTTGACGATCAGCTTCAGGTTTTCCGTCAGGTATTGCAGCAGTTTTATCATGACGCTGCGTCCCCGTTTGAACCCGATAGCCTCATAGGAAGCCATTAGAGCCTGCAGCACGTTCTCGAAACCTTTGATGGGTCTGTCCCCGAAAGCGGCGGAAAGTGCCTCCCGGTGCTGTTCGATGGACAAATCCATGAAACTGCTCCGGGCTTTCGGTCTTACGCTGCCGTCAAACGAATAGTTATCCACCATGACCGGCAACCCTTCGTCATCAACGGAAAAGGCGAACGGTTTGAACTCCTTCTCGCGGATATGCAGCGCATGAACTTCACTGATAACGGGATTCTCCGCACTTTTGGTGATGACCAGCACCGTTTCCGCCTTATTGCTCATTTCCGTACCGATATGCCCGCGCACATTGTTGTCGCCCTTGTTCAGGTGCAGCACACAATGGATGTGCAGGTCGTATTTCGACGACCACTCCATCATCTTGTTGATGACCTCCACCGATTCGCTGGTGCTGTTGATGTCGAGCATCAAGTCGCGAATGCCGTCTATGATGACCAGCCCGTACCCCTTGTTCTGACGCAGGGCATAGTCGATAACCCCGATACGGACGGCAGGAGTGTATTCCCGCAGGCAAATGAAATCGAGATTCTCGTTGTCCGTTGTGGTGGGCAGCCCAGCCAGGCGGAGAATGCGTTCCAATACGTTGTGACAATGGAAACGGCTCTGTTCAGTGTCCACGTACAAGATCCTGCGTTTGCCTTCGGGCAGGTGCGCCCGGTAGTTCAAGACTTGCCGGCCCGCCAGCGACGCGGCGACGATGGCCGAGACGTTGAACGTCTTTTTCGCCTTCGCCTTACCCGTCGAAGCGCTGAAATTACCGAGCGTCGCTATGGTGGAGTTGTCAATCCATATAATCTGGGGCGGAGTCTCGTAGGTGTCCGTGGCCTTTATCTGCGACGCCGTGAGGATATCCGACAGGCGGTTCTCGTCCAGCTCCGCCCACGAGTTACGGTCAGTTCTTTTTTCGTTTTCCATAGCGCTTCTGGTTAAAGAACGGTTGGGTTGCGGACACTTCCGTCGCCATACGCATGGCATCGTCCACCGTAGGTTCGTAGTTTTGCAAGAGCCATGCGTCCAGCTCTTCCTTCGCAAAGTAGAGCATCTTGCCGCGAGGCTTGTAGTGCGGGATTTCCTTGTTCGATGTGAGTTTGTACAACATACTTTCGGACACGCCGATATACATGCACGCCTCTTGAAAAGTGAAGACCTTCTTGGTCGTGTAAATGGTATTTTCCAGCAAAGCCACACGCTCCAACAGACCTTCCACCGGTTCCAACTTCTTGAGAACCGCTTCTATGGCGGTCAGCCGTTCGCTCAACCGCTCCATGAATGTTGTTCTGTTTTGCATAAAATACATGTTAAAATTAGACAATGGAGAGTTACCTCCGTTATGCAGCGCGCTAACGGAGGTCAAAGTTATGTGATGTGAACCGGACAGCCGGAAATACCGGCGTGATACTATGCACGTATCACGGCAACTGTCACTGTTTTATCTTTCACATACTTGGCTTTTTGGCACTTCGTGTCATATTTTCAGCCGGCTGACGGCTTTTCGTATGCCGAGGTTTGCCGATGTAATGTTGTTCCTCGCCGCAGACAGGGCGGACGAGAGACTTGAAGCGGTAACGTATCTTGTGCCGTCTTTGGACAACAGGAACCGCCCCTTGTCGAGAACCGACTGCCAGTGAGGCAGGATGAAGGTGTTTTCGAGCAACGCGTCGAACAGGACCGCCACATGGCGGATATTGTTCACACGTATGCAGAAGCCCTTCTTGCAGGCAAAAAGCGCTTCCATGTCCTCGATGCGGAGTGTGGAAACGCAAAACAGATGATAAGCGTTGGCGCAAGCCACAATACCTGTCATCTGTTCACGGGAAAAATTACAACCGAAGGAGAGAGGTGGATCGTTTCTGGAATCTTCTATACGTGAAGAGCCGAACCATACTCCGGCAATGTCGTACTTTCGTTTCAAGGCCATGCACTCCTCGAAAGAAAATGTTTCTGCGGTAAAGAGGCTTTTGACGAGACTTGTGCAATCGAGCAACAGCCCTCTGATGATATGGATGTTCATTTCATGGCAATTCCTGCAAACCGCACTGTTGCAGTCGATGTACCGGTGACTGTTTATAAAGTCATCCACATAGCGGCCATACCGTTTGCCGCCTGCCATGACGTCTTGAAGATAAAGCTCCCTCGCTTCGGAGAGCAACTCGTAAAATTCTTCCGCTACATCCTGTTCCGTAGCGAAGTGGTGCAGATGTGGTCTCCCTTCAAAAAAAGAGAGGACCTGTTGTTTTGTCCTTTCATGTCGAATTGTTTTTATGGGTTTATACTTATTATAATAGTGGCATTACTTCGACCATTTGAAAAGTCGGAGAAAAGCCGGAAATATTTACCTGTAAATTGAATTTGACATGTATAACTACATCAGTCGAATAGCCCATTGACCAAATTGACTGCTTCGTCTTTTTTCTGGTTGATGATTTTGGCGTACACCTGTGTCATTCTCACGGAGGTATGACCAAGCAGCTTCGATACGGTATAGAGATCCGCACCGAGCGTCAGCATCATGGTCGCGAATGTGTGCCGGGCCGTGTGAAAAGTAAAACGCTTGGTGATTCCGGCCGCTTCGGCCCACGGCTTGAGATACTGGTTGATGTTTGAAGGCAAGCTGAACACATGGTCATCCGCCGCCTTGTCCTCACGCTCCGGCATCCACTTCAACGCCTCGTTGGAGAGTGGCAGGTAAATCGGTTCTTTGGTCTTCTGCATAGCCACCGCCAGACGGTATTGGCCGTTATCGACAAAGACATTCTTCCATTTCAGGCCGACAATATCGCTGATACGCAGTCCGCAGAAGCAGGAAAACAGATAGGCGTTTTTAATCCTCCCATCCTGTACCGGAGTGGCAATCAACGCCCGTACCTCTTCGATGGTCATATAGGACCGCACGCTCTCCGGCATTTTGGGCTTCTCCGATTTTTCCATTTCATTAAACGGATTTCTCAACAACCGTTTAGCCCGAACGGCAGCGTTCAGGGCACCGTTGAATATCTGATAATAGGTATTGCGTGTAGATGCTGCTATCGGCTTTCCTTTGGGGCGGAAAGTCGTCAGCATGTAGTCGATATAGCCTTGGCAAAAAGCGAGGTCAACCCGATCCAATAAAAACCTTTCCCCTGCATATTCTTTCAGGATATGGGTAACGGCCTTGATTTGACCGATGCCTTTCTTGTCGCGTTTCTCTTGGTACTCCAGATAGGTTTGCATCCAGTCCAGCAGATAAACCTTATCCGTATGGTTCACGATACCGGCTTCGCCGCTGGTCAGTTCGATAATGCGTTTCGACTTGATGGCATTCGCAGCGGCCATCGTTATTTCATTTTGCCGACGGGCATTGTTGTCCGTTCCCGGAATAAGATACAGCTTCAGGTACTCGTATGTCCGCTTGCCATTGCGGTATATATCCAGATACAGACTTTTGCTGCCATCGGACAAATCCTTCATCCGAAGACGGATGGGTTCTTTTACTTTTTTAGGCTTCTTTATTCGTGGCATAATCGTATTCTTTCATTCGTTATTTTTCGTATGCAAATGTACGAATTAAAACTGAAATCAAGAAACAAACAAGGAACAAAAATGTACCCAAAAAGAACTAATTAACAGAAAATAGTGAAAACAACTGAAAGAAACGATTACTTTATAAATATCTGATATAAAGTCTATTTACTTGTACTTATTTGGATTTTATTTTCATCTTTAATATGTCTATTTGTTTATTGAAAATAAATATACCCTTTGTGTAAAGAGATACCATCAACTCCTTTTCAGATATTTTGGCGATAGAGGCCACTTTGTCTCCGTAGGTCGAAGGAAAATGGGTAAACTGATCGGTGTGTGGATCATATAGATTAATACCTCCTCCATCTGTACCAATCCATAATTTGTCATCGTCATCTTCATATAAGGAAATGATAGACTTATCGCTTAAACCGTTGGAGTTGTTCAGGGCTACATCTTTATAAGTTCTTATATAGGTTTTCTTAATGTTAAAGATACCCCCTCGGACACTACCTGCCCATAAGTTCCCGTTTCTGTCCTCGTATAATAAGACAATAGAATTGACAGGCAAAGAGAAGTTGTCTCCAGCCACATGACACATTACTTTGATTTGGTCGGAGTTCATGTCAAGTATATTGATACCTCCTCCGTCTGTAGCAATCCATAATTGTCCTTTATGTTCGATGATGTCTAGCACATAGTTATTGTTTAAAGAAGAAGTCTTTGATGTATAAGACTTTACTATCTTGCCATCTTGGTTGTAGCAATAAATCCCATTGCCGTAAAAAGAGGCATATACATACTTGTCTGATACCACATAGAGCGAAATCAGTAGATGATGGATATCTGATGTGAAACGGGTGAGCTGTTGCGTGCAACAATCATAGAGATAGATACCTTGTTCTTTGGTCCCTATCAGTATTTTATTTTTTTCAACTGAACCATTTTTTGTATCCGGTATTCGGATATATCCAAATTCTTCTTCTGGCAAATATAGATGCTGTCCATGGTCCGGCTTTTATAATTATAGCGGAAAATGATATTCTCACTTCCAAACAATATACCTCCTTCAATGCAGAGGGAAGAATAAATACAATTGTATCCAGTAGGCGTGAAATTATGATTATCGCTGTTATATAAAACCATCTCTTTGGAGGTGGCCACCCAGATGGTACCTAATGAATCTTCTACTATGTGATTGATGTAATTGTTAGGTAAGGATAGGGAATCACTTTCATGGTGAATGAAGGTTTTTAGTTGCTGCTGGAAATAATAGTTCAAGCCGCTCTGAGTACCTATCCATAGTCTTCCTTTCTGATCCATCGTAACGGAGGTAACAGAAGCTTGTGATAATCCTTGATTAGTGGAAAGTTGGGTGAAAGAGTAATTAAAGTCTTGTCCACTTGCAATTGACACCCCTCCCCATATAATATATAGTATAAGTAGAATTCGGTACATCTCTTTATGATTTTAGAACAAAATTAAACTTTTTTCCTGATAGAGAAAAGCTTCACAAATCTTTTTTTTAGATAAATAAGGAACTAATTTATATGATTTTTGATTTTTATCGTATTACTTTTTAAAATTTAGACGATAGTTGATTTGTTTTATACGCACACGGACCCCTCTTGAGGGGGGATATAGTTAATTTTGCTACAAATCATCAAACTTAGTTTAACCTTAAATGATTTAAGAATTTTATGAGGAAAAAATTATTGCCATTAGGTAGGCTGTTCGAGTCTGCGTGGTACAATCCAATTTTGAAAGCTGTACCAATGAGTATGGGTATATTGATGTCGGGTAATGCCGGGTATGCAATTGCCGGAAATATGAGTGACAACGTAGTAATAGTACAGCAACAGACAATTAGTGTAACTGGTACAGTTATTGATGCGAGTGGAGAACCATTAGTCGGTGTAAACATTGTAGAGGCAGGAACCGTAAATGGGGTTATCTCCGATTTTGAAGGTAAGTTTACATTGAATGTGAAGCCCAATGCTACGTTGAAGATCTCTTATATCGGATATATTGCTCAAAATATATTGGTAAAAGGGCAAAAGAATTTGACTATAACCTTACAGGAAGATACTGAGACTTTGGATGAAGTGGTTGTGGTGGGTTATGGTACAGTACGTAAGGCTGACTTGGCAGGTTCGGTTTCCGTTTTGGATAGCAGGAATTTTAAGGACCAGCCCATTACTCAAGTAAGTGATGCGCTTCAAGGGCGTGTTGCAGGTGTGAATGTGGTCAGTGATGGTGTTCCGGGTGGTTCGGTAAAGATTCGCATTCGTGGTACCAATTCCATTAATAAAAGTAATGATCCCCTTTATGTCGTAGATGGTATGGTTCGTGAGTCGGGTCTTGAAGGTATAAATCCGGAAGATATTCAAAGTATGCAAATTCTGAAGGACGCTTCCTCCACTGCTATCTATGGTTCACGTGGCGCCAACGGTGTTGTTATCATTACAACCAAGAGTGGTGTGAAAGGGCAGACTAACATCACTTTTGACGCCTCGGTAGGAATCTCTCAGGCTACCAATCTTCCCAAGATGATGGATACCAAAACTTATGCCCAAGCACTTATTGATTATGCGGGTATTAGTGCGAGTGAGGTTTCTGATTATTTGGATGGCAGTAATCCCGGTATTGATTGGACGGATCAGATGTTCCGTACAGGTGTGACTCAAAACTACAAGCTTGTCTTTTCAAAAGGCTCTGAAGAAACTCAAACGTATGTTTCCGCTAACTATATGGGTGATGAAGGTGTCATTGACAAAAATAGTTATGAACGTTATTCGGCTAAAGCCAACATTAAGATCTCTATGGCTAAATGGCTGGATGTTACTGTCGATTTAAACGCATCTCATGGTGTTGGTAAGGGTATTGGGGGATTGGAGATGTCAGGTTATAATCCCTTGTGGATAGCCTTTAATTCCTCTCCGACCATGACTATGACAGATAAAAATGGTTACTATAATTGGGACCCTTATGGTACGATTCAGGCTAATGCTTATGGTATAATCGCAGCCAGCGAAAGTGAGCGCCGTCGCGATGTGTTCAGCGGACATATTGATCTTAAATTCAATATTATCAAAGGCTTGACTTTTACAAGCAGCAATGGGGTTGATTATTATAATAATACTTCCTATAGCTTCACACCACAATCTGTAAACGGTGCAGGAAAGAATAGCATGGGTAATAGTAATTTACAGCGGATGTTGCTTCAGTCCTCAAATAACATCACCTATAATCATACCTGGAATGACAAACATTATTTGACCGTAACAGGGGTTTGGGAAGCAACAAAAAGTACGATTCGTAATATGGGGATTTCCGGTTCTTCACTTCAAGCTGAATCAGTAGGCTGGTGGGATGTGAAGAATGCTGTCACACGTGATGCAACCAACGGCTATTCGGATTGGGCATTGCTTTCAGGGGTAGGACGTGTTATCTATAATTACGATAATCGCTATATGCTGACTGGTACGTTTCGAGCCGATGGTTCCAGCCGTTTCACCAATGATAAGTGGGGGTATTTCCCTTCTGTAGCTGTTGCATGGACTGCTTCCAATGAATCGTTTATGGAAAGTACCCGTGACCTTATCAGTAATTTGAAGATACGTGCCAGTTATGGTGTTATAGGTAATCAGGATATTGATCCTTATTCAACTCTTGCAATCCTTAATACGACTACCACTTATTTCGGTAATTCTTCAGGAGTAACCGGTTATTGGGCCAATACGCTTGCAACTCCAGATATAAAATGGGAAAAGACAAAGCAGTTTGATGTGGGTTTCGACTTGGGCCTTTTTGATAATCGTATTGACTTGAGTGTGGATTATTTCAATAAAAAGACATCTGATGCACTTCTTTCAACCAAGTTGGCTGATTATTTGGGTGGAACTTCTTATTTGATTAATGCCGGTGAGGTTTCCAACCAAGGTTTTGATATTGCTCTTACTGCAAATATCGTTCAAAGCAAGGATTGGAGTTGGTCAACCACACTTAATGGTACTTACTTGAAAAATAAGGTAACAAAACTGACTGCTCAGGAACCCATTATTTATGGTGGTTCTTTCCAGTCCATTATCACTGATTGTACTATTATTAAGGAAGGTGAAGCGATCGGTACTTTCTTTGGTTATCGTTGGGCAGGAATAGACAATGAAGGATATGACACTTTTTATACTGCCAATGATGAAATAACACGTAATCCGTCTACAGATGATCGTGTTGTGCTCGGTAAAGCAAGTCCCGACTTTACACTGGGATGGAACAATTCGCTGCGTTATAAAAACTGGAGCTTGAATGCATTTTTCAATTCATCTTTCGGTGCCAAACGTTTGAACGCCCTCCGTTTTGCCATGAACTCTATGATTGGTAATTCACGAATGTTTACTGATGCGGATTTTTTGAAGGAAATAGGTAAGACGATGCCCGATCCCCGTGTTGAAAACAATCAATATCTGGGCAATTCGACCAAATGGGTGGAGAATGCAGATTATTTCCGTTGCGAGAATGTGACTTTAGCTTACGATTTTCCGAAAAGCATGACCAAAATAGCCGACCTGCGGCTCAGTTTCAGTATTCAGAATCTCTTCACTATTTCCAGTTACAAGGGATCCAATCCTGCTGGTTACTCTTTTTCAAGTGACTATGGTGATCGTGCAAATGGTATTGATACGGGTACTTATCCTACTCCTAGAACTTTTACTTTTGGTGTACGTATGAACTTCTAAATGATTGACAATTATGAAAAATAAAATAGTATTAGGCTGCTTTATTGCAGCATCTATGTTGGCAATGCCTTCTTGCAGTGATTTTCTGACTGAAAACCCGAAAGGAAAATTAACCCCTGAAAATTTCTTTTCCAATCAAAACGAACTGGATATGAGTGTTTATGCCCTATATGCCAAAGTACAGGCATCCCAATGTAACTCTAATCCGATGATTGTGCAATGCCAGGGAGATGACGTAACCTCAACTACGGGATCAAACAAGGGTGCTTATCTTTCTGCAGATGCCTTTGAATCTCCTTCTGACACAAAAGGTCTTGAAGGAACTTGGAGTCGTTTTTATACGATCATCAAGGCAGCAAATTTAATTATTGATAATGCTGGAAAGGCTGTGACTTCTCAAGAGGAAATCAATATTGCTCTTGGTCAGGGTTACTACTGGCGTGCATTTGCTTATTTTAATTTGGTGCGTGTTTTTGGTCCGTTGCCTATGAATCTTCATAATTTGCCAGACAACAATTTGACACCTCTATCGACGGTTGCAGAAGTATATGAGCAAATCGTGTCAGACTTGAACGCTGCCGAAGCCTGTAACCTGCCGGCTAAATATACGGAAGCTAACCGTTCCATTGAAGGACAGAATATTTACGTTTCAGATCAGACAGTAAAGGCGACTTTGGCAGCTGTTTATATGGCGATGGCAGGTTACCCTTTGAATAAGACCGAGTATTATGCAAATGCGGCTGACAAGGCTAAGGAAGTAATGGATGGCGTGAATAAGGGTACCTATGACCACTCTTTGCTTTCTGAATGGAAGGATGTTTTCTCTTATGGTAAAAACCATCATAATGAGACGCTCCTTGGAATAGATTACAATTCTAATTTTGGCGGTTGGCAGGAATGGGATTCACAACTTTCATCTTGTCATCAATCAGGAAAACTTTGGAGTGGCTGGGGGGATTTTTTGGCAGAGCGGCGTTATTGGAAAAACTTTCCTGATGGTCCTCGTAAAGATGCTGTTTATTCAAAACAAATTCTATTAAACAATGGAGTGTTGGTTGACTGGTGGGCAACTACGGATGGAAAGCCCTATAATGGTACGAATGCAGTATTTGCCGATTATCGCCCGATGTTTGTGGCGTTTACCGTCAATAAAGACCCTGTGACAGGACTTCCTGCATCGGCTGCTTTCGATTACACCAAACCTATTTGGGGAGGTATGTGTATTAACAAACGACATCAACTAATCCGCTATTCAGAAGTTCTTCTTTGGTATGCCGAATCTGCGGCACGCGCAGGAAAGGATCTCAGCTTGGCTAAATCTGCTCTAAAGCAGGTACGTGCACGTGCTTGTTCCGATGAATCATTTGTAGCTGCTGTGGATGCTATGAGTGCTGAACAACTGGCAGAAGCAGCATATGAAGAACACGGTTATGAAGTGGCTGGTTATGTATTGGCTATGGTAACCCGTCGTTCTGATGAGTTCCGCATGAACCGTCTCAAAGAAAGTTATGACTACCGTAGTGGTTCTCAGGATGAAGTATTGGTTCCTGCCGGTACATTGACTTATAGCTACGACGAAGAAACTAAGACGACTTTTACCTATGCTCTTCAGGAAGATTTGAAAATGGAAGAGAATATGTCTGTAACTGTTCCTTGGAATGGTGAGGCTTCCATTTATCATAATTATCCTCCGAAGGAAGTTGAGAAGAATCCGAATCTGAAACGTTGATATAACGATTAGCTGTTGATTTTAAATTATACTTGAAAAGTTGGAATAAGTATTTGTTATACCTTGGTAAAGATTGTTTGAGGCGTACTGGAAAACTTTCGGTACGTCTCTTTTATTAGAAGGTAAAATAAGCCAATTGGTCGATTATTTGCTTTGGTTGTAATGTTTATTGTTTATCTTTGCAAACAATTAAAATCAATAAAACATGAATAGTAAAACTTTGTTGAAATGTTTATGTATGTGTTTGGCTATGTTTGCCATTTTGGTTAATGCCAATGCTCAAGATTTGAAATCTATATTGACCGGCGTAGCAAAAGCGGTAGTAGGTGATAAAGCAACAACTTCATCTTCTATTATAGGTACTTGGAAATATGTAGGTCCGCAATGCCAGTTCGAAAGTGAAAATTTACTGGCTAAAGCCGGTGGAGAAGTAGCTGCGAAAGAAGTGGAGGAGAAGATGCAGACTGTCTATGACAGAATAGGGATGAGTGGCTGTGAGTATACTTTTAATGAAGATGGAACTTATTCATACACATTGAAAAAACGTACAATGAGTGGCACTTACACGTTCGATGATAAGGAAAAGACCATTACTATGAAGGGAAAATTGGGAGTAAAAACTGTTGCTCATGTCACAGTGACCGGAAATGATATGAGTCTGGTCTTTAATGCGGATAAATTAATGTCAGTATTGAAAACGATTACAGGTACTGTTTCTAAAGTGAATTCTACTGCTGCCACCATTAATAGTGTAGCCGGATCTTATGACGGTTTGATGTTGGGATTCGATTTGAAGAAGTAATTATAGAATAGGAGCTAGGTTATAATAAAAGGAAGTCATTAAGATGGCTTCCTTTTTTATAGTAAAAATCAAATTATTCTTGTTCTTTCAGTGCTGCGAAAATCAGACCTTCCAGTTCTTCCGCCAGTTCGGGGTTGTCCTGAATCACTTGTTTGGAGGCGTCACGTCCTTGTCCCAGTTTGGTTTCGTTGTAGCTGTACCATGAACCGCTTTTCTTGATAATGCCTAAATCAGCACCTAAATCAATGATTTCACCAGCTCTTGAGATCCCTTCACCAAACATGATATCGAATTCGGCTTTACGGAAAGGAGGTGCCACTTTGTTTTTCACCACTTTTACTTTAGTCTGGTTGCCGATTACTTCTTCACCATCTTTCAGTTGAGTGGAGCGACGGATATCCAAACGTACGGAAGCGTAGAATTTCAGAGCATTACCACCGGTAGTTGTTTCAGGGTTACCAAACATGATACCGATTTTTTCACGCAACTGGTTGATAAAAATACAAGTTGTATTGGTCTTGCTGATGGCTGACGTAAGCTTGCGCAAAGCCTGAGACATCAAACGTGCCTGTAAACCTACTTTGTTATCACCCATATCTCCTTCAATTTCAGCTTTCGGAGTCAATGCCGCGACAGAGTCGATAACAATGATATCAATGGCGGATGAGCGTATCAATTGCTCAGCAATTTCAAGTGCCTGTTCACCGTTATCGGGTTGTGATATCCATAAGTTATCTACATCCACTCCCAGTTTGGCCGCATAGAAACGATCGAAAGCATGCTCGGCATCAATGAAAGCGGCAATGCCGCCTGCCTTCTGAGCTTCAGCAATGGCATGGATAGCCAATGTAGTCTTACCGGATGATTCGGGACCATAAATTTCTATGATTCTACCTTTGGGATAGCCGCCTACCCCTAATGCGGCGTTCAAGGCGATAGACCCGGTAGGAATCACTTCCACTTCCTGTACGTTGTCATCACCCATTTTCATGATAGAGCCTTTACCAAAAGTTTTCTCTATCTTATCCATTGCAGCTTGCAGCGCTTTCAGTTTTTCACTATTTCCGGCACTCGGACTTGCTGAGAATGGAATTTCTTCGTTATCTTTTTTTGCCATAAATCTGTTGGTTTATAAAATTTGTTGTGCGTGCTCTTTTGTTTTCACCTCTTTGGGAGAGATGATACGTTCAATCACGCCTTCTTCGTTAATGATGAAAGTTGTACGGAATGTACCCATATATTTACGTCCGTACATACTTTTTTCTCCCCATACTCCGAATTGTTCTACCAACTTCTTGTCGGTATCGGCAATAAGAGTAAAGGGTAGCTCATTCTTTTCAATAAATTTCTGATGCGATTTGGCATCATTCACACTGACACCGATTACTTCATAACCATGGGCGCGCAGTTCCGCATAATTATCACGCAAATTACATGCCTGGGCAGTACAACCCGATGTCATATCCTTAGGATAAAAATAGAGTACTATCTTTTTTCCTTTATAATTACTTAAACGAATTTCTTCTCCTTTTTCGTTTAAGCCTAATATTTCCGGGGCTTTATCTCCTATGTTCATTTTTTAGTGGTTAATGATTAATGGGTAGTGTGGCCCAAGTATGAATTATGGGCCATTAATCACTATTTTAAAGTTCTAGATCACCATCGAATACTTCATGCCAAGGCAAACCTTGTTTGTTCAGTTGTTCCATAAATGGATCGGGATCAAACTCTTCCACATTCCATACTCCCGGACGTTTCCACAATCCTTGCAGGAACATCATGGCTCCAATCATGGCTGGAACTCCAGTTGTATAGCTTACTCCCTGCATTCCAGTTTCTTTGTAAGCTTCTTGATGGCTACAGTTGTTGTAAACATAGTAAGTACGTTCTTTGCCATCCTTTACGCCTCGGATGCGGCATCCGATAGAAGTTTCGCCTTCATAATTTTCTCCTAGATCCTGTGGATTGGGGAGTACGGCTTTTAGGAATTGTAACGGAACAATTTTCACTCCGTTATAATCTATTTCGTCAATGCGGGCCATACCGATATTCTGGATGACACGCAGATGAGTCAGGTATTCCTGACCGAAAGTCATCCAAAAGCGAGCACGTTTGATGGTCGGGAAATTCTTAACTAATGATTCCAGCTCTTCATGATACAGCAAGTAGGAATCACGAGGACCGATATTGGGATAAGTCAGATCCTTGTGGTATTCCAATGGCTTGGTGGTCACCCATTTGCCTTCTTCATAATAACGTCCGTTCTGAGTAATTTCGCGGATATTGATTTCAGGATTAAAATTGGTAGCGAACGCTTTGTGATGGTTGCCGGCATTACAGTCCACAATATCCAAGTAGTGCATCTCGTCAAAATGATGTTTTGCTGCGTAGGCTGTATAAATGCCACTTACTCCCGGGTCGAACCCACAACCCAGTATCGCTGTCAGTCCTGCGTCTTCAAAACGTTTTTTATAAGCCCATTGCCAGCTGTATTCGAAATGAGCTTCATCCTTTGGTTCATAGTTTGCTGTATCCAGATAATTCACCCCGGCTTTCAGACAAGCTTCCATGATGGTCAGATCTTGATAAGGCAGAGCTACATTGATGACGATTTCGGGTTTGAAACTATTAAACAGGGCTACCAGTTCGTCTACATTGTCCGCATCTACCTGTGCAGTCTTAATAGCTGGATTGCCGATAGCTTTTACGATTGCATCACATTTTGATTTTGTACGGCTGGCGATCATGATGTCAGTGAATACATCCGGATTCTGAGCCACTTTGTGTGCTACGACAGTACCTACACCGCCTGCACCGATAATTAATACTTTACCCATTTGCTGTTTTTTATTCTTGTTAAAATAAAATGCCCGGCAGACATTACCGTTCACAGGGCAAAGATAACAAAATATTTTGGGTATTAGTGGATACGGTCTAGTTTCTTATTGGTGAAATCTAAGGTTTTTCTTTCGTAGGACCATGTTTCATAGCCCCCCGTGACTATATGAATGCGCATGGGATTACCCAATGCCAGACGACATTCGTCGGTTGTCATTCCTTTTCGTACCTTACCGCGGCTTATCATGTTCCAAACTTCTTCTGTGATATTCGGATACTTGGTTCGTAAGTTGCCTATGCCGAATAGATCCGTAAAATAATTGTCTGATTGTAAAATCACATCAACTACACTCGTATGGGTGAATGCAGCTTTTATCTTATAATTCTTTCCATCTATGTCTTCCAGTTCTAAAAAGACGTAAGGAGAGTTGTTTTGTGAGATTATATTTTTGATGGTGAATTGTGTATATCGGGGAAGTCTCACCGGAGTGTCTGTTTCATCTAGACATTCCGTTTCCGCTTTCAGATAGACAGGTTTTTTCCCATATTTACTCATCAGATTCTTTGATTTTTTTGTATTTGCATTACTGAAGCTAAATGAATTTGGAAAATATTTATTTTTATTTTCCATAATAAAATCACTGTCTGCCATGCCACAATTAGTCTTTGATATAGCTACCGGCTGATAGTAGGTGTTTCCTTTCTTGTCTTGGAATACGATTTTTACAGGGTATGCGCGGCTGCCCACTCCGACAGCTGTTACTGTTACTTCTTCATTTATACCAATCGGGACCTCTTTATAGCCCGATATGCTGTTGGGATCATCTATACGTACTTTATTGGTACGCATATATAGGGTTTGTCCTTCCAGCAGTTCTTTGGCTATGTCCACATCACCCAGGTAGGCAAGGGTAGGAATACCGGCTTTGGGCTTCAGGCAATATTGTTCCAGAGTGGTGTTTTTAAGTTCGTGATAATATTGTTGCCCTTCACATTCAAAGTTAAAATGTACAAAGCCCCGTTCGGTAATTTCCGAACCCAGATATTCAAAAATCTTATGTTTTAACTCTCCTGTATCCACCTCCTTGTTGGTTTCCGCCGATTTAAAAGGAGGAATAATGATGTCTTTACGTTCCGGCATCACCATGAATTTCATGCCTGGTGTCCAGTCACACAGGTTGTAATACTTGAAATGATCGTTTATAAACTGTTTTTCCAAAGATTCTACGGAAATACTTGTTTGTTGTGAAGTAGTCGTGACTATATATCCGTTTTGTGCATAAGTGCATAGGCTACAGCTTGTTGCCCCAATTAAAATGGCTAAAAACCTTTTCATTGCTTTAAGTGTTAGTATATATAAATTGATACAAAGGTATAAAATTTTTGTGTATAATTGCTATAGTGAAAAATAAAATGGTTAGTTTTGCACACTAAACTAACAGATTTAACAAAAAAATAATATGAAAAAACTAGTATTGAAAATGATGGCTGTTTGTGCCGGAGCATTGATTGTATCTTGTGGTAGTGGAAAGAATATGTTGTCTGTTTCTTCTCTGGATGGGGAATGGAATATTACAGAGGTGGATGGACAGAAGATATCTACAGAGAGAATGCCTTTCATTGGTTTTGATGTAGCTCAGAAACGTATTTATGGCAATAGCGGATGTAACCGTATGATGGGAAGTTTTGAAGCCGACTCTCTGAAGCCAGGTACATTGAAGTTTGGACAGATAGGAAGTACCCGCATGATGTGCCCTGATATGAAGACTGAGCAGATGGTATTGGGTGTATTGGATAAAGTGACTTCTTTCCAGACGGTTTCTGACAAGCCCGACGTGATAACTCTATGTAATCAAGATGGTCGGCCGTTGATGACTTTGGAAAAGAAGGCGGCTCCGGAAGTGTCACTGTCTGATCTTTCAGGAGAATGGGTTATTGAATTGGTGAATGGAAAGAAAATTGTAGGTACGGCTGAGGTGACCCCTTTTATCGGTTTTAATTTGGATGAAAGCCGCATTTACGGTAATGTGGGCTGTAACACCATAAATGGTGCGTTAACGCAGGAAGACGGAAAACCCAATTCTTTGAGATTTGACAATGTTGCTACTACCATGATGATGTGTCCTGATATGGAAACTGAAACTATCGTGCTGAATGCTTTGAATGAAACAAAAAGTTTCAGCATGAAAGATGGTAAAGTATATTTGTTAGGTGAAAATGGAAATGAATTGTTGGTGTTGAAGAAACAATAATCCATCTACATTCAAATTGATATGGGTCGGTCTGTTTTCTCATAAACGAGAAAACAGGCCGATTGCATTTATGGCATTATGCTAGGATGCTGACAGGTATTTTATTTGGTGGAGTTCTGACATTCTTGCCTTATATGAATCCATTTAAAAGTATCATATAGCAAATAAATCAGTCATTTTGTCAGCCTTTGTCACATTCTTATTTTTGGCATACCGTTTGTTTTATGAAGGACGTGCGGTTGGTGCACCAAAGAAAAAAGAAGTCCTTCGTGAACCATTCGCCAAGAAATCAGTTTAATTGAAAACAAATAAATAAAGATATATAATTATGGGAAAGATTATTGGTATTGACTTAGGAACCACAAATTCATGTGTTTCAGTATTTGAAGGTAATGAACCGGTAGTAATCGCAAACAGCGAAGGTAAACGTACCACTCCGTCTATCGTTGCATTTGTTGACGGTGGCGAACGTAAAGTAGGTGATCCTGCAAAACGTCAGGCAATCACTAATCCGCAACGTACTATTTTCTCTATCAAGCGTTTCATGGGTGAAACCTGGGATCAGGTACAGAAGGAAACTGCTCGTGTTCCTTATAAAGTAGTGAAAGGTGACAATAATACTCCGCGTGTAGATATTGACGGACGTCTTTATACTCCGCAGGAAATTTCAGCTATGATTCTGCAGAAGATGAAGAAAACTGCTGAGGATTATCTGGGACAAGAAGTTACAGAAGCCGTTATCACCGTTCCGGCATACTTCTCGGACTCACAACGCCAGGCTACTAAAGAAGCTGGTCAGATTGCAGGTCTGGAAGTGAAACGTATTGTGAACGAACCGACAGCTGCTGCTTTGGCTTATGGTTTGGATAAGGCTCACAAAGATATGAAGATTGCTGTATTCGACCTTGGTGGTGGTACATTCGATATCTCTATCCTTGAGTTTGGTGGTGGTGTATTCGAAGTACTTTCTACTAACGGTGATACTCACTTGGGCGGTGATGACTTCGATCAGGTAATCATTGACTGGTTGGTACAGGAATTCAAGAATGACGAAGGTGCGGATTTGACAAAAGATCCGATGGCTATGCAACGTCTGAAAGAAGCTGCTGAAAAAGCTAAGATTGAATTGTCTTCTTCTACTTCAACTGAAATCAACCTGCCATACATCATGCCCGTAGACGGTATGCCTAAGCACTTGGTTAAGACTTTGACACGTGCTAAATTTGAAGCTTTAGCTCACAATTTGATTCAGGCTTGTCTTGAACCTTGCAAGAAGGCTATGAGCGATGCAGGCTTGAGCAACTCTGATATCGATGAGGTAATCCTTGTTGGTGGTTCTTCACGTATTCCGGCTGTTCAGGAATTGGTAGAAAAATTCTTCGGTAAGACTCCTTCCAAGGGTGTTAATCCTGACGAAGTGGTTGCTGTAGGTGCTGCCGTTCAGGGTGCTGTTTTGACAGATGAAATCAAAGGTGTGGTATTGCTGGATGTTACTCCGTTGTCAATGGGTATCGAAACATTGGGTGGTGTAATGACTAAGTTGATTGATGCAAACACTACTATCCCGGCCCGCAAGAGTGAGACCTTCTCTACAGCTGCCGATAACCAGACTGAAGTGACTATCCACGTACTTCAAGGTGAACGTCCGATGGCTGCACAAAACAAGTCAATCGGTCAGTTCAATTTGACTGGTATTGCTCCGGCTCGTCGTGGTGTTCCTCAGATTGAGGTGACATTCGATATCGATGCCAACGGTATCTTGAAAGTATCTGCCAAGGATAAAGCTACCGGCAAGGAACAAGCTATCCGTATCGAAGCCTCCTCTGGTTTGAGCAAGGAAGAAATCGAAAAGATGAAAGCCGAAGCTGAAGCTAATGCAGAAGCAGACAAGAAGGAACGTGAAAAGATTGACAAATTGAATCAAGCTGACTCCATGATTTTCTCTACTGAAAATCAGTTGAAGGAATTAGGCGACAAGTTGCCGGCTGATAAGAAAGCTCCGATTGAAGCTGCTCTTCAGAAACTGAAAGATGCTCATAAAGCACAGGATTTGGCTGCTATTGATACTGCCATGGCTGAACTGAATACAGCATTCCAGGCTGCCAGTGCTGAAATGTATGCTCAGAGTGGTGCACAAGGTGGCGCTCAGGCTGGTCCGGGTGCAGGACAACAGGCTAATCAAGGTTCTTCTTCTAATAACAAAGAAGATATTCAAGATGCGGATTTTGAGGAAGTCAAATGATTCCGATAAGGAAACAGATAATAAACAATAAGCAAAAGCGTGCAGCTCAATAAGTTGCACGCTTTTTGCGTTTATGGGGTTCATGGTTGCTATGTGTTTTCTATGGGCTTTTTTATCTCTTATTTGCGACATGTTTGCGACACGTCTTATTTGGCGATAAGGTACAACTTAGATTGATATAAACCATTTAAAACGAGAAGAATATGCCAAAAGGAAATTACACCATTCAAAGAAGTTGCGAGGAGTGTGGTAAAATCTTTACTCCTCCCACATTAGTGTCGAAATATTGTTGCCCTGCTTGTTCCAAGAGAGCATATAAGAAAAGACAAATCGCAAAAGAGAAAGAAGCGATACGCCAAGCACTGATTAGACGAATACCATCTTGCAAGGGGTATCTAACCGTAAAAGAGGCTATGTTGATTTACGGCATTAGTAAAGACGTTCTTTATCGTATGATACGGCAAGGCTTGATACCGTCATACAATTTTGGTCAACGTCTAACACGCCTTAGTCGGCAATATATGGACGAACACTTCAAAACAAAGGCAGGGAGTAGAAAGAGAAAAAAAGAAGCATTGTCTTTTGAACCCAAAGATTGTTACACCATCGGAGAGATTGCAAAGAAGTTCCATATCAATGACAGCAGTGTATTTAAGCACATACGCCGTCATTCTATTCCTATACGCCAAATCGGTAACTATGTTTATGTTCCCAAATCTGAAATTGATAAATTATACAAGTCGTTATGAAGAAAGCATTACCTAATACCAAAGTGACCGTCAAGCTCAGAAGGTCGAACTACAAAGAAGAGTGGTATTTGATTATAGAATCATACCCTGTTTACAAACGAGGTTCAACCCGTGCAAGCCGTGTGGTAGAATCCATTAACCGAACTATATCCACACCTGTTTGGGACAAATCGTCCATAGCACGTATCTTACCGGACGGAACATTCAACTATAAGCCTAAACGTGATTTGAATGGAATTATCCAATGCCGTTCAACGATAGACCAAGAGGCTTGCATCTATGCCGACAATGTGCGGAAGTTACGACAGCATGAATACGATAGTGCCATCCTATACACTGATAAGGAAAACGAAATTGCTGCACAGAATGAGCGGAGCGAACAGGATTTTATCAAGTATTTCAATCGTATTATAAGCACACGTCATCCCAATAGTTCCGATTCGATTATAGTCAACTGGAGGCGTGTAGGCGAATTATTGAAAATGTATTCACAAGGGCAACCAATTCCATTCAAGGCGATTTCTGTTAAACTGCTTGAAGATATTAAGATGTTCCTTCTCCGTGCTCCAATGGGAGGGAATAAGAAAGGTACTATCTCACAAAATACAGCATCAACCTATTTTTCCATACTCAAAGCCGGATTGAAACAGGCGTTCATTGATGAATATCTGACCGTTGATATAAGTGCGAAAGTAAAGGGAATAACAAATATTGAGAAACCTCGTGTTGCGCTTACTATGAATGAAGTGCAAATGTTGGTTGATACTCCTTGCAAGGATGATGTTTTGAAACGTGCGTTCTTGTTCTCTATTCTCACTGGATTGCGGCATAGTGATATTCAAACTTTGAAATGGAAACAAATTCAGCAAACAAGCAAGGGCACATGGCAAGCAGTCGTAATTCAGCAAAAGACAAAAAGGCCCGATTACAAGCCTGTCATTCAACAGGCACTTCAACTATGCGGCATACGTCCAAACGATGATGAAACACTTGTTTTTGAAGGATTGACTGATGCCTCTTGGATTTCTCGTCCGTTGAAAGTCTGGATAGAAGCATCCGGTATCAAGAAGCACATCACTTTCCATTGTGGCCGCCATAGCTACGCTTCGCTGTTGCTGGAAAATGGCGTTGACATATACACCATCAAGTCTTTGATGGGACATACTAACGTCAAAACCACGCAGATTTATACGCACATCGTAAACGAACAAAAAGAGAAAGCCGCCAATACGCTGCATATAGAAAATTTGGATTTATAGGTTGTGGTGGTTGTATACACCATTGAACACCAATGACTTATGTAATACCAATCATATACTTACCACCGTTTACCCCTCATGAAGCATCGGCTTTTTGAGGGGTATTTTGTAGATTGAAGCTTTCGATAAGGAATGTGTTAGTCCCAATAGTGGTTTATTCCCCTTTTATTATGTCTTCCAATAAATTCTCGTATTAATGAAACTTAAATCTGTCAGTGGTAAATGAGCGGTTGATTGGTGGCGGTCAAGCACCTATTTAGCACCTATAAGCATCCCTATACTTTTGCGGCATCAACTTTAATACGAAGAAAAAATGGCTTATAAAGTAAATTCATTGGAGGAAATGCCGAATGCGTTGTCCTACCTGATTGAGTCCGTAGAAGTACTGCAATCCAAAGTAAATGCCTTGCAGCATAAGCAGGCAAGTAGATCACCTAAGTGGATGGATATAGACGAGCTTTGCGCTTATCTTCCATCACATCCAGCCAAGCAAACGGTTTATGGATGGGTATCAACCAAACAGATTCCCGTACATAAAATAAATAAGGCATTGGCTTTCTTGCAATCGGAAATTGATGATTGGCTGAAGAACAAATCGCATAAGACACAAGATGACTTAATGGAAGAAGCCAGACGATTTGTCGAATCTAAAAAGATTATCAGATGATGGAAACGACAGACTATTGTTTTTCATTCTTTCGCAAGCCCATTCAAAACGTTGAACCAATAAGGGCGGTAGGTATTGTGGATGTGTATCGTTATATCATCGGGCATTATGCCCAACCACAAACCGAAAACCTGCGGCAGATGCAGTCTTATCCCGAAGCCAAAAAGTACAAAGCCACTCATTTTGACTATTGTACTTTTTCGGGATTATTCCGAAAACGGAATGAAAAGGAACTGATTATGCACTCAGGATTGATGTGTTTGGATTTCGATCATGTGGATAACATAGGGAGGTTAAAGCAACAATTACTTAACCATGAGTATTTTGATACGGAACTGTTATTTGTCAGTCCATCCGGTAATGGATTGAAGTGGATAATACCTGTTGACTTGAAAGGCTGGGAACATTCCCGGTACTTCAAGGCTGTTGCCAACTGCATCAAAGCGACAGGTTTGCCATTAGTGGATATGTCCGGCAGTGATGTGGCTCGTTCATGCTTCTTACCTTACGACCCACAAGCATATATTAACCATAAATACAAAGATGATGTCGAAGAAAATATTTTCCGCCCAAGATTGGGAAAATGTCCCTTCTGAAATACAGCAAATACATACGCCAAGTATTGCCCCTATATATAATAAGGTGGAGGAAGATGTGGAAAGTGTTGTTCGGGAGATAGAACAGTGTGCCATTGATATAGCCCCTCATTATAAAGATTGGGTGGAGTTGGGCTTTGCGCTTGTGGATGGATTGGGAGAGAACGGACGGGAGTATTACCACCGCATCAGCAGGTTTTACCCAACCTATCAAAGGGAAGAAACGGATAAACAATATACGCATTGTCTGCAATCCAAAGGACAAGGCATTACCATCCGTTCTTTCTTCCATTTGGCAAATCAAGCCGGAATCTCATTGGCTCCGTTCAGTAAAGAGCATTTATCCATTTTACCAAATATCCAAAATGGTAAAACGGGTAAATGGATAAAATCAGAAGAAGAACTTCCTGTATTTCCTGAATGTGTGTTTGAGCATCTTCCTCCCTTTCTAAATGAGGTTGTCAATAATTCCATTTCAGTAGATGACCGTGATACGATACTGATTGGGGCTATTGTGTGTTTGTCGGTCTGCTTTCATAATGTTTGTGGCGTGTACGATGAACGTATTGTTTATCCGAATCTATATCTGTTCGTGGTGGCAGATGCCGGTATGGGAAAAGGAGCATTGACCCTATGTCGAGAACTTGTAGCTCCCATCAACCGTAATTTGCATGAACTTTCCAAACGGTTGGAACAGGAATACAAAGAAGCGATGAGCACTTATATCAAAGGTAAGAAAACAGATGGAATGACTATGCCAACAGAACCGCCCATGCGAATGTTTGTCATTCCTGCCAATAGTAGCGCAAGTTCTTTCTTGAAGATATTGGGAGATAATGACGGTATCGGACTATTGTTTGAATCGGAAGGCGACACATTAAGCCAGACTTTGAAGTCTGACTATGGTAACTATTCTGATGTGTTGCGAAAGGCTTTTCACCATGAGCTGGTAAGTTTGAGTCGGCGCAAGGACAGGGAGTATTGCGAAGTAGCTAATCCGAGAGTTTCGGTAGCTTTGGCTGGAACTCCAGAGCAAGTAAGAAGATTGATACCTGATGCGGAGAACGGATTGATGAGTCGCTTTTGTTTCTATATTATCCGCTTCAAACGAGGTATAAGAAATGTGTTTGCCACAAGTGACGTTTCTCAATCCAAGAATGCCATGTTCAAACTGTTGGGAGATAAATTCTGCCATTTACATGAGAATTTTGTACGGCAGGGTAATTATTCCTTTTCTCTTCCCTCTGATTTACAGGAATACTTTATTGAATATCTCAGTCGGGTGAATGAGGAATGTTGTGACGAAGTGGATAACAAGATGCAAGGAGTAGTCAGACGGATGGGACTGATTGCTTATCGTATAATGATGGTGTTGACCGCTGTCCGACATTTGGATAATGTGATTCACAAATCTTCTTCTGACGAGACTGTACAATTGGTTTGCCATGAGTTTGACTATTTCATAGCCATGAGTATTTGCGACACCCTGCTTTATCATGCCGTATTCATTTATCAGAATTTGTCAGGAAATCAGTCAAAACGATTTAATGCCGGTTCGCAAGAGACAGGCGTTTATGCACGAAGGAACATCCTTTATAATATGTTGCCTGACACTTTCACAAAGAAAGATTATGATGCGGCAGTTTTAACTTTGGGCGAGAATGGAAGTACGGCAAACAAGTGGATAGAAGCCTTTATTAAAGATGGCAAGCTATGCCGAATAGAGCAGGGGAAATATAGGAAGATTTTTTGAGTGGCAAGTTTGTGTTTTAGTGCCACTAAAACCTATGCGGCAAGCGATAGAACTGCCACTCTCAAAAAATAATTTATCAATATCGAGAATCAATATGAGTATAAAGGAAAAGAAACTTGGTGGCCGCCCAAAGTTGGCGAGTTATCAGAAACGTACCAAATGTTTTCGGGTAATGTTTACTGAGAACGACTACATTTATATCCAATCCAAAGCGGAACAGGCAGGATTGTCTGTCAATGAATTTTGCCATCAGGCTGCAATGGATTGTCAAGTCTGTCAACGTATCAGTCCGGAAATGGTATCGGCAATTCGTGACCTTTCCGGCATCGCCAATAATGTCAATCAGCTTGCCCATCAGATGCACATCTATGGATTGGAAACAGTCAAACAACAATGTTTTTCGATTATCTCGGAAGTTAGTAGAATTATCACCCAAGTAAAGAATACCTGTCATGATAGCGAAGATTAAAACAAGAGTTGATTTCGGAGGTATTGTAAACTATGCCAACGACCAAAAGAACAAGAAGAAATGCGCTACACTTTTAGCGCACGAAGGAGTATGTGCCATTAGTAATAAGTTGATCGCCGATTCTTTTTGCCTTCAAGCATCCATACGTCCGAAAGTAAAGAGTCCTGTGAAGCACGTATCACTTGCTTTCTCTTCGCAAGATATTAGCCGTTTTCCTGATAATGGAGAAGGGGATGCGCTTATGGTGGAGATTGCCAAGAAATGGATGGAACAAATGGGGATTCGCAATACTCAATATATCATAGCTCGGCATCACGACACGAAACATCCTCATTGTCATTTGGTATTCAATCGGATAGACAATGAAGGCAATCTCATTTCTGACAGCAATGAAAGAATACGCAATGCAAAAATCTGTCGTGCTTTGACTAAAGAGTATGGACTTTACTTTGCCCCTAAAAATAGCAAAGCCAGAAATAAGTGCCGTTTGCGTCCTCATCAACTACGGAAATATAATCTCCGTTCTTCAGTTCTTGATGCACGAGCAAATTCTCATTCGTGGAATGACTTTTTTAGCATTCTCAAAGGTCTGGGTATAGATATACGTTTTAATCACGCTGAGAACTCTGATAAAATTCGTGGTATATCATTCTGTCAGGATGAGTATAGCATGGCTGGTTCCAAACTTGACCGTGATTTGAGTTTTAACAGCCTTTGTGCTACATTGGGTAATGTGGCAGCAGAACTGATTATTCAACCCCATCAAGCCATAACTCCCAGTGGAGGTGGAGGAACCAACAATGAACAAGGATGGCGAGACGATAAAAACAAAGACAACGAAAGAAACGAACCTTTTTATAAAACCTCAAAACGTAGAAGATAATGAAAGAAGATGTAGTAGCTGCAAATCTTGCGAATTTGCGCCAAAGTATCAACGAGCTAAAAGAGTGTATTGAAAAACAGAACGCTACTGTTCCTAAACCGGAACAATCTGTAAAAGCGGATTTCAATGAAAAGGCCATTTATACAGGAATTGCCAAAAGTTTCTGTACTTGCTGGAATGAAGCCTTGTCTGTGGTCAAGAAACATATCTGGCAACAGCAGCCTGACAGATTGCCGTTTTCGCTATGGTTTCCGAAACTCATTGATTTGTTCAAGCAGAAGTCCACACTTCTTGAATATCTTTATCGGCACGTTTGCGATTACAATCAGAATTGTATGACTATCGAAACTAATACCCGATATATATTGAAACGGCAGGATGAGATATTAGTAAAAATCAATGAATTGAAAAGCCCTGTAACCGTTATTCCGCCTAATATCAGTGGGTTGTTTATATGTGGCTATCATATAAAACTCCAGTATATTGTGCCCATTATTGCCGTTATTATTATATGGGCTGTTGCTGCTTCTGCTAGTAGTATGAAATTTAAGGAAGAATCCTTTGAGCATTATTCTATGTATAGGGCAGTGAAGGAACAATATCAGCATTTAGTGGAAATTACTTATGTAAAATCTAAGCCTGATGCGGAATAATAAGTTTTAATAGATTACTATTTGTCTATTTTACCATATGACACTTCCGGTTCTGCAGCCATGAAACTATTGTCATTTTCTGCTATTTGATATGTTTTGACTTTTCGGTCTTCAAGAAAAATGTGATTCAATGTATATGCTAATGATTCAAGTGTTTGTATGCGGACTTTAGGTTTTAGTTGACATTCCCAAATTGTAATGCAATGCCAGCCCATAGCTGCAAGCTGGCATTGCTCTTTTTTATCACGCTCTTTGTTCCGTTCTATTTTCTTTTGCCAAAAGTCAATATTTGTTTTAGGTAGACGAAAGTATTTGCAATTATCATGACCATGCCAAAAACAGCCATTCACAAAAATAACCGTCCGATATTTGCGGAGCACCAAATCAGGATGACCTGGAAGGCGAGGATGATTTAGCCGATAGCGGAAGCCACGGCTGAAAAGGAATTTGCGAACCAGCAATTCAGGTTTTGTATTCCTCCCTTTTATAGCAGACATACAACGATGGCGTTGTTCTCTATTCAGTACATCAGCCATATCGTTTATTTGAGTTGTTCTTTACAGTCTTTATACAGTTGAATTAAATGATATATAGACATATCTATGAGAGGCTCAAACATAAAACTGTTTATATGAATTAGTTCAGGGGTCATCATATTAACACGCTCTATAATATCATAATGAGCATCTTTCGGACAGGTTTTTTTAAATAGACCTGTCCACTTCCCTGTTTGACTACCTATTACAGCTAAATCTTCTTCACTTTTACCTTTTGCTATCATTTTGTCGTACATATAATTTTCCGCCAAGTGTCTTATGGCAATAGATAAGCACACTTTATTTTCAATTAGCACTTGATTAGGATTGGCTTCGGTTATGATGCTATCTGCGGTTTGCATAATCAAGTCGTAAATTTTATCTGCTGATTTAGGGCGTTTCATACCTTTACCTTGTGTAAAATCAGTCATAATATTTATCAACTGCTCAATTGTTATAGTTCGTGTATTTGCTTTTTTATGAAGGCATTCTGTTAATGTTTTGTAATCATCATTTTCCCCTTTAGTATATTCTATCAGATTTCTAACAAAAGGAATCATGCTTATAAATATTTTATCATCATTATCATGCTCGATAAAAGCATTAGTATATATATTACCTCTATACTGACCTTGGTTGATGATTACCTTTCCATTAGCTAAGCGTTCTGTCATCCATAGATTTGGTTGGAATAGACTAAGACGGGACGACAATGTTCTATAGAAATCATAGTTATGAGTCAACACGAGCATATAGAACTTATTGCTATTGTCTGCAGCAATATCTTTAATATATTCTACTATCGCATATTTGTTTTGATAATCAAATGAATCAGCTATATCATCCATAACTAAAATTGTATCATGATCCATAGTCTTACGTGCTTCCATTTCAAAGAGAAATTGCAGGATAATGAAAGCGCGTTTTTCGCCTCGACTAAGGATTTTCTCCAGCACGTCTTTCTCCACAGTTGTTTCTGTACTTGAAGTTTCAACGTAAGAAAACTGTAGTTTCGCTGCTTCTTGTTTTAGTATAATATCCTTTTGATTGGCTATAGAAACTTTTATTGGTACATGAAAACGTGCATTATACAGGGCTATAATTTGTTCCCATCTTTCTTGCTGCGAGCTGGCCTCTTCTAAGACTTGCTGTAGTGCCTCTTTATTCTCATTATAAACTTGTATATAAGCATCAAACAGAGGTTTTATCTCATTGTCTGATAAATACCCTAACCAAACCTTTTTTCGGAATACTTCGTAGTTAATGATTTCAGGTATCCATTCAGGATGATTGTTCAAAACAGATTTAAAACCTCTCAATTCGACATTTTTGTCAATTGCTTTTGTGATTTTATCAAAAGCTTTCTTTAAATTTTCATCCTTTAAAAGACGTTGTTGTTCACTATTAATAAGTTCTTGCAACTCTGTCTCGGACGATAATTCCGTATCGTCCTGAAGTACAATTTTATGATTAACACCGAAAAATGAACCATCAGAAACATACTGTTGTAATTGCGCAACATGATACGTTCCAAATGTATGACCGGCCACAGTTCGGAATAGTTTGGAATCCCCTAAAAGTCTATTGTAATTGTCGATATATATATTCAGGTTATCTTTATTAGATTCTATAAATTTCTTAACATTCTCTTTGGTGTCAAATACATCATTATACTTAAATTCAAACTTTGGTAAACCTGATTTGACTTCACTGTTTAAACGTTCAAGTATGCTAAAGATAGTGTCAGCATCATTTTGTTTGAAAGTACCGAATATCTCTTTTTCACAGTCGGAACTTAAAGAGGCACTTTTTAATTTACTTATTAGGAGTTCCTTCTTCTCTGACAATTGTTGATATATAGAATCATACCTGTTTTTCAATTCTGAGCTTGCAAGGAAATTCACAAACGACTTTGAACAATCAATATCATCATCTCCATTAACTACGAATATATTTTCCTTAGACACATCTAAACCGTCCACTTTTAGGATGAAACTCGATTTGTCTTTATCGTGTAGCTTGTCACATGGTTTCTCTTTGGACTGCCCTGATAAATAGCGCATAGTTTTAGCAAAAGATGTTTTCATTGAACCATTTGGAGCATAGATTAAATGTATTTGTTTACCAGGAGTAAACTTGAATTCTTGGTTGAGCTCCTTAATACCATAGCAATTTTCCCAATCAATTTTTATTTTTTGTATCATAAATTGCAATAATAGGATTTTGTATTTATGTAAATATCTATTTGTTAACTGTATAATATGCCATTACATTTGTTAGTGAAAGATAGCTATGACTCATTTACTATCAACCACTTTTCTGTCTCGTCAAATGTAGTGTCAATGAAAGTATAATTAATCATCTTATGAGTATCTATCTGCCGATAATTCTCAAATAGCTTACGGCTGAAACGCAATTCAAATGCTAAACGCATATCATCTGTTATATCTTCACCTTCGGCTTGTTTTGCCTCTTTACTTGTTATAGTTCTTATACGAATAATTTCATAAATATCACGAACACCTTCACCTTTTATATAAGGTGCAAAGTAATGGAGATCATGCAATGAAATGGTTGTTGGGAACTTTGGCCCTGTATAGTATAAAGTGGCATTACCGTCAAGGAAACTTTGTGTATATCCGGGTCGTGAGCTATTTCCAACCAAACCTACAAGAAGGCGATTAGGTACTTGCAATAACGCGCCCTTTTGTGGTATCACCTTCGATATAGTCTCATGTGACTTATTTTGAATAAGTTCTTCTATGAATTGTTCTAAAAGCAATCGGTTATGAATGTCTTTAGGGCGAAGTGGGAATGCTCCAATATTTACCTCATCTATAGTCTTACGGAACTTAGATACGGCAACATCAGTTGGCTCACCATCACCCGGGAACAGGATATAACCGCCTATCACTTCTTTTTTCAATGCGTCTGATTGACAATCTTTATAATAGATGGCATCACGGTATCTGTGCATTTGGTTGATTGCATCTTCGGGTGGAACATCAACTCCATTTTTATCCTTTCCATCAATGCGATATTTTGCATCAAACAGGTAAGTCATTTTCATTCCTTCTTGCAAATCGTTTTTGGTAAGCTGCAACACAATGTCCGGTTTCTGGGGCACAGTTGGCACTACTAAATCAGTTATGCCGACTGAATTATTTTCATGTTCAGAACTCTTCGGATTATAGATTAGCTCCGCCAGTTCTACATTATCTTTCTTGAAAAGGATGCGCGAATGTTCTCCCTTACCCAAATCCCATGTAAACAGACCATTCATTTCCATGCGGTTTCTGTGGTCTATGTCTTCATTGGATAAATGTAGCTTTTCTTTCACAATGTGGCTGACCTCTATAAAGCACCAAATTTCATAAAGCGTTGCTATATCTTTGGTCTGCAAGCGATATATACCATCGTTCAGTGAATAGGAACGTTGGAGTAGATTCCATGTGCGATATACTTGACTATATCCGGTAGCCTTTTGCAAAACCAAACTTTCTTGATTCATTCCTTTGTAATTTCCTACAGTGCGGAAAAAGGAATTTCGTTGCAGATGTTTAAGTGCCGTTAATGTGGCTTGCATATCATCCTTCATCACATCGGAAGCATTCTTCACAGCTTCTATACGCTTCTTCAAGACTTCATATTTGTCAGCAATTTGTCCAAGAGCAAATTTCAGGAATCTGTTTTCCTGTGTATCGTTTGTCCATACATGTTCCTCTACACGGTATAAATGAGCGCAGTCATTTCTGTGTTCTGCCAATTCGTTTTCTATGTAAGAGGGAATAAATGTCAGCTTGTCAGCACGTTTGTAAGCATCCTTCCCGTGTAGCCGATGCCGTGGGCGGTCAATGATATTTTTACAAGCCTTTATGAATTTCTGTTGTTCATTGGCAAATACGCTCCACCAGATTATTTCCGGGGTATCTCCGTTTGTATCGGGCGAAAAGCCATGAAAGGTTCTTCGCATATAATCAAGTGAAAGCATCCTGTACTCATGTTCAATATCCTCGATAATGGTTTTCCAATGCTCGTGATAGTTGAGCTTTGTGCTTAACACTTCAAAAGAGAAAACAAACCTACGGGTCTCTGTTCCTACTTGATATACGAATTGTATTTCACTGCGCCCGACCTCATTGCCATAGTTCAAGAAACCGGCTAATATCTGTCTACGAAAAGTAAATTTCTCATTTTCATTTTGAAGAATGGAACCGAACTGTGCTTTTTTCACATAGTCCTTGAATTCAATCCAAATAGGATAATCGACATTATCAAAAAATACGGCAGGGGCTTGTTGGCTGTTCTCAATCGTAACTCTTTCTCCAATATGGTTGCTTAGAGAAACAGATACTACTCCCTTCGACCAAGAATAAATAGAGTGTAGTCCTTCTTCTCCCACATTACTCTTAGCCTTGCGCCAAATGTCATCGAACTTTGTACATTCGACAATCATTTCAAAATCCTGATGTCTTATGGTAAGCAGTTCCATCGTATCTTGCAGTTGTCTGATAGTTTTTAGCTCCAGAAACTTGTATAACCAGATGACAGTCTTCCTTGCATTTCTTTCAGTTTGGCTATGGAAACAGATTCTATTTTCTTATCTTCCCCAGTCAATGCCAACAACTGCGTTTCGATAGTGGTAATCAACTTTTCAAGAAGTGATTGTTTGACTTTTGTATCGTCTCCTTCAATACGCGACAATATTTTCATGCTTGTTATTTCATCCAATGCTGTTGCTATGACTTCATCCTCACTAAACTCATTTCCGTTTTCATCCATGTTGTATGGCAAATTGTTTACCACATAAAGTAAGAATTCGTTTCGCGTACGGTAGGCGATTTTGAACGGTGTGCCATTAAGGGAATCATTCATGGCTTGCAAATAGGTTAGTGCCTTGTTGCAAACATCTTCGTTCTCTGCATATACATCCACACCTTCTACGGCTGTACCGATAAGCATATCGCTGTTTAATTTGCCAATACGTTCATATTTGCTGTCTAATCCGGCATACAAATCTACTTCATTCATTTCTATGGTCATGGCACGGTCAAGCACTTTTCGAGAGAAAGAGAAGGTTGTCTCGTCCATATTTACCGTACCCACAACAATAAGATTTTGTGGGATGGTGATGCCTTCTTCCAAAAAGCGATTCCTTAATGCTTCATTGTCTCCTGTCAGTTCGGCGGTCAGTACTCGATACCAATCCTCTGTACTTTTCTTTAAGATAGGATCTGTTGTAATCGTACCGTCTTCACTACTTTTACGAGATTCTATTACGCTAAGAAATTCAGCAAAGTATTGTTCTACAGGAGCAAGATTCATTTCATCCAGACAAAGGAAGTAAGGTACATCTAAGTTTTCCCAAGCCTGTGTGATAAATCTTAAGAAATCACCAATCACATATATGGGGCTTCCGCTGACACGACTCACATACCCTATCAGTTCTGTAGAATCGTGCCAATTAGGTTTTACTTGAATCATCTCAAAATTCTTAGGCTTTTGAGCCTTAAATTCTTCTGAATCTTCATTCCAGCAAGCACGTGCAAGCTCACGCACAATGCGGCTCTTGCCCGTACCTGATATGCCAGCAAGAAGCAAAAACGGCTTTGATTTTATGGCGGTGATATATGGGCGGTAACTAGAATTATTTATGCCTATATAATTATTGCAGAATAAAGTTTTTGGTCTGAAACTGTCTGCTAGTTTTTCTATTTTTTCAATGGTGACACTTAGACTGTGTTCTGACAATTCGATATGTTTGTCAGGGTCAATTGTATTTAAGTTAGGTTGATTTGCCCACATGATAACTTTGCTTAGAGTTGAAAACAAAGGTTTGGTCTGTACCGTTGAATTGGCATTAGCCACAGCATCTTTAAAAAATTGAGAACCATTATTTCTCCAAGGCGTTTCATCATACTCTGTAATATGCCCAAACACATCTAAATGCGTGTAAATATCTTTCAGTGTCTGTATAATATTATCCAATCCTATTTGGAAATATTTAACACCACCACGCCTACCTGAATTACTAAAAGTAATAAATCCGCCTCTTGTGCTTAATTCGGCCTTAAAGTCACTATTGTCAGATAATTCTTTTAGATATGTGAATAAGTCTACCATAAACATTCTACATTAATTGTTTTACAATTTCATATGCAATTCTTTTTATTACAGGAACAGCAACGCTATTGCCAAATTGACGATAAGCCTCTTTGTTTGAAACGACTATTTTAAACTCAATGTTTGAACTATTGTTGTTCTGATTTTGCGCACATTCTTCATGTTCCCAACCATTCCCAATAATTTTGTACCCCTGTAATCGTCCAGCTTCAACAGGAGTCAGGGTTCTTGGATTCAATCCTTTGTCAGATTGATCTATTAAAATTTCACTTCCATCTTTCCAATAACGGGCAGATATAGTACTTGTGTATATGCTATCGTCCTTAAACAAGGAAAAGCCAAACCCTTTTCCGTTTTGTCTGTTTCGCTCTTTTCGTTTCTGATGTCCAGTCCACATTCTGTCGCTTATTGTGAATTTTTCATCTATTGTTGATGACGGCTCTAAAATATCTGACACTCTAGTTGTGATTGTTCCGTTTTTTAATTTGGACTTATCATAAATAGTATTCCCATTTGTGTCTATTCCATAAGGGAACATAAAAGAATTAACATTTACAAGCTCTTGATACCATGCAATAATGAATAGACGTTCACGATTTTGTGGAACGCCAAAATATTTGGCATTCAATACTTCATAAGAATACCTGTAACCTAGTTCCTCCAAAGTTGCAAGAATGACTTTTAGTGTATTGCCTTTGTCATGATTCTTTAAACCTCTTACATTTTCAAGGAAAAGCACTCGTGGTGGATAACCAGAGGCAATCTTTTCTTTTACAAGATTAGCTATATTAAAAAACAATGTACCCCTTGTGTCTTCAAATCCCCTCTTTAAACCTGCTACGGAAAAAGGTTGGCATGGAAATCCACCACAGCAAATATCAAATTTAGGGACCTTCTTGGGATTGATGTCGTTTATGTCCTCATTGAAATATAAATAATTTCCATTTTTGTCTTTTTTAAATAATTGCGGAGAAATTTGTGCATAATTTGCCTCATAAGATATTCTCGCATTCTTATCCCATTCGCTTGCAAATACGCACTTACCCCCTATGCTGTGCATGGCGGTGTGAAATCCTCCAATGCCTGCAAATAAATCAATGAATTTATACTGTTTCTTTGTCATTGTTCAATTAATATCCAATTGTTTTATCTGTCTTTATTGACCACAGTAAGTCCTTTACATCCACTTCAAGAGCTTTCGCTATTTCCACTAAAGTCTCCAAATTAGGTTGCATGGTGTTTGTGCACCATTTTGAAACAGTTCCAGGATCTTTTCCTAGCTGTTCAGCCAACCATTTGTTAGTGCGTTTTTTTTCTGCCAAAACCACCTTTAGCCGATTTATATCTTTACTCATATAACTTATATTGTAGATATTTGAATGCAAAGTTAATCATTCTTTTTGAATTTTCGTCTTGTAATAGGATTTATAGGATGAAAATATGTTGGAAAACAACTCTATATTGACATATATTTCAATTATATAAGTGTTTGTTGGCTGTGGTTTTCTCTAAAAAGAGTATTCGATATAGTTACATATACTTTATTTCGTGTAATTCTGTAGATTGGCTAAAGATATTTTTCCTGAGGTGTCATATTTTGCAAGAAAAATAGTATCTTTACAAGTGTAAAAGGTGGTTTGTGACATTAATTTGTTGCCGAATATGAATAATGCTAACATAGAGTATGAAAAATTTGCCCAAGAGGTTTATCAAGAATTAGTAAACGCTGATGTTGTAAAAAGTACTGAAGTCAGGCATGATATAAAGATTCTTGGTAAATCAGGGCAGAAACATCAAATAGATGTGTATTGGGAGTATGAAATAGCAGGAGTATTACACAAAGTTGCTATTGAGTGCAAAAATTATAATAAGCCTGTTCCCGTCAGCAAGGTTCGTGATTTTTATGGTGTTTTATCGGATTTAAATAATGTATCTGGAATTATGGTTACAAAGATTGGTTATCAGGAAGGGGCTAAAAAAATTGGCAACCATTATGGTATAAGCCTAAAAGAATTAAGAACACCTAATCAAGGAGAGGCCATTATTGCAGAAGTAAAAACTTGTATAAACGTATCAATCAGACATTGTCTTTTTGAGGTAGATGAAATTTGGGCGAAAGAAAACGGTTTAAATCTTCAATCATATAAGCAACAATTGGATTATCTAAACTTTCCTCCAAAAGAAAAATGGGTTCATTCCATTTATATTCCTTTACAAGTTAAAGGTGGGAAAATCTGTAATGCAAAAGGAGAAATTATAGACACATTGGATAATTTGGAAAATCAGTTGCAGCCTGATAAAGACCGTGTTTTTTCTTTGGAAGATTCTTATGTAGATACCCCTTGGGGCTTAGTAAAGATTAGAGCTATAAAATATGAGTGTGAACAAAATAACAAAACCATAAATATGTCTATTGATGCTCAAGAGTTTATCAAGGCAATTCTAAAGGATGCCTTGAATGGGGAAATTAAATTAATTGCCAAACGCTAGTGTTACAGTTTTAACGTGACACTAGCGCTGTTGTTTCTTGTAAAAAGCAGAGCAGACAAAGTACATTAGTTCTTGCTGACTACATGTTTCTTTGGGTTGTATGTTTATTGAGGGAACAACTATCAAGTCATGTTCAGCAAATGATAGAGCACTGGCAAGAATAGCTTCCTGTTCTTCTTCGGTAAACATCTTTATTTTCCCAGCCAACCATTCAAACTCTCTTTGCTGAAGTGCTTGTTGCTTTTCATTCTGATGTTCCAATAGGATTGCTATATTTTCTTGTTGCTTTTCTGTCAAGGCGTTTTCCAATACTTGGTTCTTTCGTTTAAGAACATTGAATTTCAGCAAAGCAGCAATGTACATACAGAAATATCCTACTGCAATATCGAATATTAGGACAAGCAGATAATTGTTACTTGAGTTTTGTGTGTCACCAGCCATATATTCACTAATAGGGATAACAGCTAATAGCATGATAATGGCTATTGCATAAAGCACTCTGTATCGCGTTTTGTGACTTACTTGCGGCAAGGAAGCAAACAGAAAGGCGATAATCAAAGCGGCAATTATTGCACCGAGTGGTATGAAAGGTGTTCCCATAGGTTTATTGCTCAGTTTGAGGGTTAACAATAATGCGCCAATAGCCGGATTTATCAGAACCTTCGTGTGTAAGAATACCTCTTTCACGGAGATTTTTAATCTGTTTCTTGACACCATCCAAAGAGATACCCAATTCATCTGCCATTTTCTCACGAGTTATCATCGGGTTAGATATAACCATATCTATAATACGTTGAGCCGTTCTACCAACAGGTTTGTTGATGTTTCGATTTACAGGGTACTTTTCGAGGGTACTATTTCCGTTTACAGGGTACTTTTTCTCCGAACCTTCTTCATTTACAGGGTACTTTTCGAGGGTACTGTTTACCCTGTTAGCCACTTCCTCAACAGGTATTCTTCCGCTTTCGTTCCAATTCAGATTATAGAAAGTAGTGAAGAAAGAAGTAGCTTCCGTTTGATATTGCGGTTCTTTGCCTTGCTGGAAATTGGGCAGCTTCTCCGTAAGCTCCCGCATTTTGCGTAAACCGGAGCCACGTTTCTCCATATAGTCCAACTGCGTGAACACATCCGCAATGACGGGGTTACGGCGCATGGACGGCACTTTGTATATGTCTCGGTCTTGAATCTGTGTACCGTCGAGCATGGCACCGGGTGATACCAGTTCTACGCGGTCATCATAAATGTCAATATGCACTTCACCGCCCATCACGGTGTAATCCCGATGGATAAGGTGGTTTACCAATCCTTCGAAGATGGCACGGTCTGAATAGTCGGGTAGGTTTAGACGATAGTTCGGCATCTTCACCCAACCACTCATGGTATAGTTCTTGATGAAGTCCATGCCGTATTTCAATAGCAATACAAGGTTAGCCCGATGCTCTACGGAACTGATGGCATCATCCTTATAGAGTCCGGTCCAACGGGTACAGAAAATACGTGATTGAAATACGGTGCAATTATCCACAAACAGCAATCCGGCATTGGTCAGTTTACCGTCAGGAGTTACCAGCCCGAATGATTCCAGATATTTGTCATTCCATTCCTGATGGGTTTGCTCACGGAAAGTATTGGCAAGGATGATGAAAGAATGCTTGCTGGCATCCACTTGGGTAGGCAGTGAATCCCAAGTCATGTGCGTACCTTTCAATACCAATGAAAGAAGTTGTTGCGAATTACATTCCACGCTTTCATTGCCAATTCGAATGTATGCGGTACGTGTTCCATCCTGATAGTAATAATAAGGTGTAAGCGTTCCTTCCTTTACTTTAACTTCAAGCAGGGTATGCCCTTCGTGTTCTATCGGAATAAGTTGAACTTCCGGCACAGGGTCAAGTCTTGCCTTTATCATTTCACTGATAAAATCAGCATCGGCTTGTGGATTCTCCAAACCTACAATCACTCCGTCATCATTCACTCCATAGAACAAGCTGCCACCGTCCGTATTGGCAAATGCCGACACGGACTTAAGCCACGACTTCACTTTCTTACGTTCCAACATTTCCTTGAAATCGTAAGCCGAGCATTCCGCTATCAATGTATTGTTATGTATCTGCATCGTTTTCTTATTGTTGCCTGGGTATAACATCCCAATATCATACACAAAGGTAAGGATAAAACCGAAGAATCTGTTAAAAATATCGCTTTCTTTTGATTTTTATGCGTTTACATCTCGTTGTTTATGAATAAAAATCGTACTTTTGTGAGCAAGAGCGTGTGTTGCTTATGGATGCTTATTTTCGGGTTTGCGTTATATTTGCAACACATGTACGCAAGTCGCTGATAGGTATATCATGTTGATTTTGAGGAAGTCAAATGATTCCGATAAGGAAACAGATAACAAACAATAAGCAAAAAGCGTGCAGCTCAATGAGCTGCGCGCTTTTTGCTTATTGTTATATACTTGTCGATATAAGAACACTGAGTTCTTTCTCTTTAATTCTAAAGAATCTATTTGCCATTACAAGTATTTAAGTCCTCATTAAAATATAAATCATGATATTATATTTTTCTTTGATGATTTATTTAATTAACCTAGGTAATGGCAAATATGAGATTAGTAAAATTAAAGAACCGTCCGAGTAAGGGCGTTTTCGTTTTTGAATACATGCAGGAGCAGATAGAGCGTCTTAGAGGGCAAGGAAAAGAACGGACAGTCGAAACATATCAGTCCGCATTGAACAGCTTCATGAAGTTCCGTGACGGCATAGACTTATGTTTTGATGAGATGGATGCAGATTTGATGGAACATTATGAAACGGAGATGCGCTCCACTCACCATTTAAGTCGTAATACCACCTCTTTTTATATGCGTATTTTGCGTTGTGTGTATCGCAAGGCAGTGGGGGAGGGACTGGCCCTTCCTGCAGATCCTTTTGAGAATGTATATACTGGTGTGGACAAGACCTCAAAGAGAGCTGCCACCCTGACAGATATCAAACACATCAAGCAGTTGGATCTTTCCGATCATAAATCATTGGAATTTGCACGAGATATCTTTCTCTTTTCTTTCTATATGCGAGGAATGTCTTTTATAGATCTTGCCTATTTGCGTAAAAAAGATCTCAATAGTGGCTTTGTGAGTTATAGCCGTCGTAAAACAGGTAAGAAACTCATTATACGGTGGGAAAAACAGATGCAGGAGATTATTGACAGATACGGAGATTCGGAAACACAATATCTTTTACCTATTATAGAACGAGAAGATGGCACGGAGCGCAGACAATATCGGAATAAAATGTTGCTGGTGAACCGTAAGCTGAAGAAGATTGCAGCCCGGGCAGGATTGACCACACCACTTACTATGTATGTGGCGCGCCATTCCTGGGCAAGTATAGCTAAGACGAAAAACATCTCGATTGGTATTATCAGCGAAGCGATGGGGCATGATTCAGAAACTACTACACAAATCTATCTTTCGTCTATACAGACTAATCAGATAGATAATGCAAATAGAAATATTTTAAAAGATCTATAAGAAGGGGAATATTTGAATTATTTTGAAATTAGGACGCACTCTTATATAGAGAGCGTCTATCGGCTGCAAAGGTATAGATTTATTTTCATTTTCTAGCATTTACAGACTGTAAACTGATAAAAAAAGTTTTTTTCTCTCTCTATATATAATAAACTTATGGGCTGATTTTATTCATACAACTTACTACATAAATGGAAATCAGAAATTTAAGAAATCGGACGCTCTCTATATAAGAGTGCGTCTGTTTTTAGTCGGATTATTCCACTATGAGTATTGTAAATAACAAGGGCAAAGACATGCCACAACAAATTTTGGGAACGACGGTTCAAAAGACCGACGACGCCGTAGGCATATTCCGAAATGATCAGGAAAAAAAGCATTGGTATGTGGCTGTTGTAAATAACAGAAGTGAAAAAGCCTGTCAGGATAGATTACGAAAACGTTTGAAAAACGAAACTGATAGTGAGAAAGCTTATGAAGTTTATGTCCCTATCCAACAGGAGATGAGTATTCGTCATGATGGTAAACGTAAAAAAGTGGACCGTATTGTTTTCCCTGCTCTTGTGTTCATTCGCTGCACAGATTCAGTAAGACGGAAAGAAATAGTCTGCCTTCCTTATATAAAACGTTTCATGGTTAACATAGCCGGTTCTTCCCGAAATACTTGCCGTCCCGTAGCTATTATTCCAGATCATCAGATGTACAGCTTGATGCGTATGGTCAATGATGCCGAAGAACATGTCACTATTGAGTCATGCCCTCTGCATTTGGGCGATCGTGTCCGTGTAAACGGTGGCAAACTGGTAGGGTTGGAAGGGAATATATGTCGTGAAATAGATGGTTCTACTAGTCTGGTTGTAAAAATTGATATCCTTGGATGTGCTAAAGTTACCATTGCTAGAGAATTGCTGGAACCTATAGCGGAAAAAAACTCAGTTAACATATAATTATATATTGACATACAATGACCATAGCAGTAGACTTTGACGGTACTATTGTTGAGCACAAGTATCCGGCAATCGGCAGGGAGTTGCCGTTTGCCATTGAGACATTGAAAAAATTGCGTGACGAACATCACAGGTTGATTCTATGGACAGTGCGTGAAGGGCGTCTGCTTGACGAAGCTCTTGCCTTTTGCCGTGATCGCGGTCTTGAATTTTATGCCGTGAACCGCGACTATCCGGAGGAGGAGAAAGGGCGTAACAATCATTACTCACGCAAGCTCAAAGCCGATCTTTTTATAGATGACCGCAACTTGGGAGGCCTTCCCGATTGGGGTACTATTTATGGAATGATTCATGACGGAACCACTTTTTCGGATTTGATACGTAATGCCGGTGAATCTCCTGTTTCGGAGAATCACGGCAGAGGTCTTTTTTCGCGCCTGTTTGGCAGATGATTGAATAATAAATGAAAAAACTGATATGAAGACTTTAAAGAAACTATTATTGTTTGTTGTGGCATCCGCCTTGTTGGCAGGCTGCACCTCCTATAAAAATGTACCTTACATGCAGAATCCCGAGGTAGTGAACAGTTACAGGGAAGATCTTCCCCTTTATGATGCAAAGATTATGCCGAAAGATTTGCTGAGTATAACTGTGAACACGAGTGATCCTCAGGCTGCCGCTCCTTTTAACCTGACGGTACAGACTCCTCTGAATGCAGCCCTGACCAATATTAATACTACCACACAACCCACTCTCCAGCAATACCTGGTAAATAACAAGGGTGAGATAGATTTCCCCGTTATCGGTCGTCTGAAGGTAGGCGGCCTTACGAAAAACGAGGCGGAAGATTTGATCCGTGAGCAATTGCAGCCCTATCTGAAAGAGAGTCCTATCGTTACAGTCCGTATGGCAAATTACAAAATTTCGGTATTGGGAGAGGTGAACCGTCCGGGTACTTTTACAGTAGGAAATGAAAAGGTAAATATCCTTGAAGCCCTTGCCATGGCGGGAGATATGACTGTTTATGGCGTCCGTGACAATGTGAAACTGATTCGTGAAGATGCAAAAGGCAAGCGTGAGATTATCAATTTGAATCTTAATAATGCAGAGCTGGTTGTATCTCCCTATTACTACCTGCGCCAGAACGATATCATCTATGTAACGCCCAATAAGACAAAAGCCAAGAACTCGGACATTGGCAGCAGCACCAGCATATGGATCAGTGCTACATCCATTTTGGTATCTCTTGCAAGCCTTCTGGCAACCATCTTGAAATAAAACTCATAAATATAATTGTTGATTACAAACTGTTGATATGACTGACGAACAGAAGAACACCCCTTCGGGTACCGAGCAACGTGAGGAGAACGTTGATCTTTATGCCTTGTTTTTTAAATACTTTGCCTATTGGCCGTGGTTTGTAGCCAGTGTGCTGGTTTGTATTATATCTGCTTTCATCTATCTCCGTTATCAAGCTCCTGTCTATAATGTTGATGCGGCCGTACTCATCAAAGAAGGTGACAAGAAAGGTGGAAGCAGTAATAATCCTATGGGAGCCCTTCAGGATCTGGGTATGTTCTCCATGACTAACAATTTTGACAATGAGGTGGAAATCCTGAAGTCAAGAACCTTGATTAAAAAGGTGGTGAATCATTTGAATTTGTATATTTCAGTGGCCGAGGAACGTATGTTCGGCTATAACACTCCTTTATATAAGTCCACTCCGGTAAAAGTTTATATGACTCCTGAAGAGGCAGACAATCTGGAAGAAGGAGCCAAGCTTCATCTAAAATACACCATGAATGGAAAATTGGATGTAAAAGTGGAATATATGTTTGACGAGGAGAAGCAGGAGACTGAGGTAAGTTTTGACAGTATTCCGGCTGTTTTCCCCACTCCAGTAGGAGTTTTCAGTTTTACAAAGAACGACTCGGTCCCACCTTTGGAAGAAGATATGAATCTGGTGGCATACGTTAATTCTCCTACAGATGTGACGGAAAGTTATGTAGAGAATTTGTCAGTGGAACCCACTTCGAAGACTACCACAATTGCTGCCATCAGCTTGCAGAATACGGTAAAGCAGCGCGGTATCGATTTTATCAATTGTTTGGTTGACTTTTATAATCTGGACGCGAATGACGAGAAGAATGAAGTGGCTCAAAAATCCGCAGAGTTTATAGACGAGCGTATTGGCATTATCAATCGGGAGTTAGGTACTGCCGAAACGGAACTTGCCGATTTCAAGCAACGCTCCGGATTGACCGATTTGACCAGCGATGCCCGTCTGGCTTTGGAAGAGAGTTCGAAATATGAACAGCAGCTGACCGAGAATGCCACCCAGTTGAGACTGGTGGAGTCCTTGCGTAACTATGTGAACAATCCGAAGAATGCAAACGAGGTGATTCCCGCCAATGTAGGGTTGCAGGACCAGAATTTGGGTTCTATCATCAACCAATATAACACGATGCTGATCGAACGCAAGCGTTTGCTCCGTACCTCTTCCGAAAACAATCCTGCGGTAATCAATATCAATACGGGCATCGAGTCCATGCGGCACAATGTGCAGACTACCGTGAACAGTGTACTGAGAGGGTTGCAGATAGCGCAGTCCAATCTTGAACGTCAGGCACGGAAGTTTGAAGGCAGGATCAGCAGTGCGCCGCAGCAGGAGAAAGAATTTCTTACTATCTCCCGCCAGCAGGAAATCAAGGCGACCCTTTACATTATGTTGCTTCAGAAGCGTGAAGAAAACGCAATAACCCTGGCATCCACTGCTAATAACGGACGTATCATCAAAGCTGCTCTTCCTAGTAAAAAGCCGGTTTCTCCTAAGAAGAAGATAGTTCTGCTGGCTGCCTTTGTATTGGGTATGGGTATTCCTGTAGGTCTTATTTATTTGAAGGATTTATTAAAATATAAGATAGAGAATGCCGAGGATGTGGAGAAGATAACGGATGTTCCTATTTTGGGTGAGCTTCCTTTAAGTAAGAAGCCCGAAAAAGGTGCCATTGTGGTTCAGGAGAATCAGAATGGTATGATGGAGGAGGCTTTTCGTGGTCTGCGTACCAATATGTTGTTCATGCTTGGTGCCAGTCAGAAAGTGGTGCTTTTTACATCCACACAGCCGGGTGAAGGTAAGTCTTTTATTGCTGGAAATACGGCAGTCAGTCTGGCCTATATGGGTAAGAAAGTTGTTATTGTGGGTTTGGATATCCGCAAGCCGGGGCTGAATAAGGTCTTTAATCTGTCCCATCGCACGGAAGGTATTACCAATTATCTGGCTGACCCCGAGCATACCAATCTTTTTGATATGATACAACATTCGGATGTAAGTCCTAATCTTGATATTCTTCCGGGTGGTCCTATTCCTCCCAATCCTACAGAATTGATGGCGCGTACGGTACTGGAAGATGCAATAGAGAAATTGAAAGAGCGTTACGATTACATTATTCTTGATACGGCTCCTATTGCTATTGTGACCGATACTGCTATTGCCAGTCGTGTGGCTGATATGTGCGTGTATGTGTGTCGTGCAGATGTAACTCCGAAGTTGGGGTATCAGTATATTAATGTGCTGCGGGATCAGAAGAAATTCGATAAATTGGCTACGGTTATTAATAGCATTGATTTGAATTCAAGAAAGAGTGGCTATGGGTATGGTCATAAATATGGCTATGGATATGGGCACAAATATGGCTATGGTATGGACAATAGCAAAAAAGATTGATAAAAATATAGGATATGAGAAGTTTTGAAAAACTTAAAATAGCGGTGGCTGGTACTGGTTATGTTGGGTTAAGCATTGCTATCTTGTTGGCACAGCATCATCAGGTGATTGCAGTGGATGTTATTCCTGAAAAGGTTGATTTGATAAACCAACGTAAATCCCCAATCCAGGATGATTATATTGAAAAGTATTTGGCGGAAAAGGAATTGAATCTTATTGCGACTTTAGATGCGACAAAAGCATATAGTGAGGTAGATTTTGTGGTTATTGCTGCACCTACAAATTATGATCCTTTGAAGAATTATTTTGATACTTCTCATGTGGAGGAAGTGATTAAGTTAGTAAGAAATGTCAACCCTAATGCCGTTATGGTGATTAAAAGTACTATTCCTGTAGGATATACCGAAAGTGTTCGTCAGAAGTTGGATACGGAGAATGTGATTTTCTCACCGGAATTCTTGCGCGAAAGCAAGGCTTTATATGATAATCTTTATCCCAGTCGCATTATTGTAGGCAGGCCGGAAGGTGATGCTCGCTTGGAAGAGGCTGCTCACATATTCGCAGAGTTGCTTCAAGAAGGGGCGATTCGGAAAAATATTGATACGTTGTTTATGGGGCTTACTGAAGCAGAAGCTGTAAAACTTTTTGCTAATGCTTATTTGGCTTTGCGTGTGTCTTATTTTAACGAATTGGACACATATGCCGAAATGAAAGGGTTGGATACTCAAGCTATCATCAATGGTGTTTGTTTAGATCCGCGTATCGGTACACATTATAACAATCCGAGTTTTGGCTATGGTGGCTATTGTTTACCAAAAGATACTAAACAGTTGCTTGTTAATTATACTAATGTACCTGAGAATTTAATACAAGCCATTGTGGAAAGCAACCGTACTCGCAAGGACTTCATTGCCGATCAGGTGCTTCATAAAGCTGGCTACTATGATTATTATAATCGGGATGACTATAATTCTGTAGAAGAGAAACGTTGCGTAGTGGGGGTTTATCGTTTAACGATGAAATCGAATTCAGATAACTTTCGTCAATCTAGCATCCAAGGTGTAATGACGCGTATCAAAGCAAAAGGAGCAGAAGTGATAATCTATGAGCCGACCTTAGAGGATGGTAGCACATTTTTGAGTAGTAAGGTGGTGAATGACTTTACGAAGTTTATGGAACAAAGTCAGGTGATTATAGCGAATCGATATGATACTTGTTTGGATGAAATGAAGGAGAAAGTTTATACAAGGGATATTTTTAGCAGAGATTAAATAAGTATTTTTTAGATTAAATATTGATTCTGATTTATAAACAAGATGGAGAATAATCCTTCTGGTAATAAACGTATTGCTAAAAATACATTGTTGCTTTATTTTCGAATGCTGTTGACCATTTTAGTAGGGCTTTATACTAGCCGTGTAGTGCTCAATACACTGGGAATAAGCGATTATGGTGTTTATAATATTGTTGGTGGTGTTGTGACCATGCTTGCTTTTTTGAATTCAGCAATGGTAGCAGCTTCCCAACGCTTTATTTCATTTGAATTGGGTACTGGTGATTTGGAAAAGCTGAAAAAGGTTTTTTGTACATCAGTATCCATACATATAACTTTAGCCATTCTTATATTAATTGTTGCAGAAACAATTGGCTTATGGTTTGTCAATGCTTATTTGAATATTCCTCTAGACAGGATGGAAGCGGCTAACTGGGTTTATCAATGTTCAGTCCTTACATTGATTTTGACAATAATAAGTGTACCTTATAATTCATGTATTGTTGCACATGAGCATATGAGAGCTTTTGCTTATGTTAGTATTGTTGAGGTAATTCTAAAACTAGCGATAGTCTATCTGTTATTAATTGGTGACTTTGATAAGTTGATATTATATGCTATATTGATAGCTGTAGTTGCTTTTATTATTCGAATAATATATGGTATTTATTGTAAACAGAATTTTGAAGAGTGTACTTATCATTTTCTATTTGATAGAAAACTATTTAAAGAAATGTTTGCTTTTGCAGGTTGGAGTGTTATTGGCAATTTAGGTTTTTCATTAAAAGACCAAGGCTCTAATATCATTCTAAATCTATTTGGAGGAACAACAGTTAATGCTGCACGTGGAATAGCAATGCAAGTTAATGGAATTATTAGTAATTTTTCTTATAATTTTACGATGGCTTTAAACCCTCAAATAACAAAACAATATGCGGCAGGTAATATGAATGAATCTGGAAGATTGGTATATACAGGATGTCGTTATTCATTTTATTTGCTACTATTGATTGCAATCCCAGTTATGATTAATGTCGATTATTTGTTACAATTATGGTTGGGAACTATTCCTAAATATACATCTCAATTCTTATTGTTGGCTTTAATTACAGCATTAATAAATGTTATGTCTCCTCCATTAACAACGGCTTTACAAGCAACAGGGAATATTAAAGTTTTTCAAATAGTGATATGCATTATTATGTTATGTGAATTGCCTTTTAGTTATTTTATTTTGTATACAGGGGGCAAACCTTATATGGTAATGTATCCTAGTATTTTTGTGATATCAATCGGTTTGTTCGCTCGTTTTCTCATTTTAAAAAAAATAAGCCCATTTTATAAACTACGTCATTTTACGTTTAATGTTTTTTGTAGAAATATATTGATTGCTATTGTATGTTACTATATTTCTTTTAAAATTAAAACCAGCTTCTTCTTTTGCGATTTTATTTCATTTTTGTTGACGAGTTTTATTGCTTTTATTGTGTCATGCCTTATTATTTATGTTATAGGATTTTCACCTGAAGAGCGTAATGCTTTATTGAATTTTATCAAAAATAAAATTAGAAAAAGATGAATAGAATAGACTTTAAAATAAATTCTTTGATCTCTTATATATTGCAAATCCTTGTTATATGTTCTATTCTTTGTGTTCTACCTGTTTTCCAAGAAATTCTTTCTGTTAGACTTTCTGAACGAATCTTAGCATTAATAGGTTTTTGTACTTGTTCTATCTTTTTTTGTAGGTATCATTCTTTGTTGGATAAAGTAGGCTGGGTATATTGTATTTCATTATTGGTTATTTCAATTGTTCATACTGATATGGTGACAGTTGAAAATACATTTATGAGTTCCGTAAGATGGCTTAATATTTTCTTGTTGATACTTCTGTATAAGAACTTAAACTTAAATACGAGGTGGCTGTTATATTTTGCGTTTGTATTTTACATAACCGAATGCGGAATATGTATTATTGAAAAACTAGGTAAGTTTTATGTTATAGATTATTCTATGGCAGATTCGATGCAAGCTACGAATGCAAAGGCATATCAGTATACTTTTATGGATTTCAGAAGCAGAGGATTATTGTTACATCCACTTTATAATGCGAATGTAATATCTATTTTTATGGGTTATATATTAGTTTCCAGTCGTTTAAAAAGATATTTTCAAATAATATTGCTGTTGTTGGGATTGTTTGCTGTATGGTCTTGTAATTCAAGAGGATGTATAGCTGTTTGGTTGTTGATATTGACTTATAGGCTATTCTTTTATAAACAGAATGTGTGGAAAGTCTTAATTGCACTGTTTTTTCTATATATGATAATTCCAAATGTTATTGTTCTTGTACAACAGTCAGGATTATTGGGAAGATTTAATTTTGATTTTAGCGATTCATCTTCCGAAACGCGACTAACAGCCTTTGAATTATTTTTTATATACCCATGGAAAACTGAGGATATTGTTTATGGATTAGGTGATTGGATTTATTATCCATTTACAGAAATACGATTGGAAAATGGTTTTCTTTTAAATTTATCTTATTGGGGATGGATTGTAGGTAGCATCAAGTCATTTGCGGAAATTTATTTGACTTATAAATGTTTGTCTTTTTACTCATTTAATGATAAAATTATCATTATGCTTGCCATTTGGGGTGTAGCAAGCTTAAATAATAACATGACATATATTATGCTGTTATCATTCTTTTTATTGGCAAATATATTCTTAAATACAGAAAATCATTGTGGCATGAAAATAAAAAATATTTTCTTCCTTTTTAAAAAATAGAAAAAGTCTTTCATCATATGAAAACAAAGATTATTTATGTGCTTGTTAGTAATGAAAATGATTGTTATTTAGAGCAGGCATTGGTTTCTATTTATTCATTGCGTTTATATAATCCAGATGCAAATTTGCTTTTACTTGTTGATGAAGAAACAAGTAGAACGTTGGAAAATGGCATTCGTAAATTGATACTTAATTATGTTTCAAAATTAGTCATCGTTGATGTTCCGTTTCATTATTCAAAACAACAAAAATCTAGGTACATAAAAACATCATTAAGAAGTCAGGTAATTGGGGATTTTTTATTTATTGATTGTGATACAATTATAAATGAAGAGTTGAAAGATATAGATAATTTGTCTTGCGAAATAGCAGCTGTGCCAGATTGTCATCTTTCAATTAAATATAGTTGGATGAAAACTAATATTAAGAAATGGTCTTCTGTATTGGGATGGAAATATTCAGAGAATGATTTTTATTTTAATAGTGGAGTGTTGTTTGTTAAAGATACAGATGATACTCATCAATTTTATGAGTATTGGCATTCTTTGTGGAGGAAAAATGTATTGAAAGGTATTAATTATGATCAACCTTCTTTGGCTAAAGCTAATGAATTAATGGGTTGTAAAATTTGTAAGTTAGATGATATTTGGAATTGCCAAATTAATGCTAACGGGTTACCATTCTTGTCTAAAGCAAAAATAATACATTATTTCGCATCAGGGATGGGAGCAAAAAGTTATGTACCTTATAAATTCCTTGATAAAAAAATATTCTGTCGTATTAAATACGAAGGGTTTCTGAGTGATGAAATAAAATTGATGATTAGAAATTCTAAATCAGCCTTCAATCCTTTTTGTACTGTAATAGGTTATGACGATGCTAGATTTTTATGTTCTAGCACTTATGGGTTATATATTAAATATCCCAATGCTTATAAAATAATCAATGTTATGTCTCGTATGTTTTTATTTCTGCTTCGTTTCTTTTTAAAAAAATAATTTAATAAAATTGATTCACTTGATATGATTCCTAAAATTATTCATTATTGCTGGTTAAGTAACGATCCCATTCCTTCCAATATCCAACATTATATGGATTCATGGAAGAAATATTTGCCTGATTATGAGTTTATTCATTGGAATTTTGATAAGTTTGATAAATCATCATCTCGTTGGGTGAGCGAAGCTTTTGATAACAAAAAATATGCTTTTGCTGCTGATTATATCAGGCTTTATGCTCTGTATCATTACGGGGGAATTTATTTGGATATGGATGTGGAGGTTTTAAAATCATTTAATCCTTTTTTGTCACTTCAAACGATGATGGGGTGGCAGTATGGTAAAGGAAAGGGGCTGGAAGTTGCAGCGTTTGGTGTTGAACGGCATTCTTCGTGGGTAAAACTTTGTTTGGACAGTTATGATAAACGTCCATTTGTTCTTCCGGATGGTAGTTTTGATATACTGCAACCATTGCCTTTGCAGGTTGAAAAAACATTATTAAATAATGGTTATGACTTGATTTCTGTTACTTCTCTTGAAGATGCGATGAAGATAGATGAAGCTTCCATGAAAATAGCAATTTTCCCTGCAACATTTTTTAGTCCGAAATCTTTTACTGATGGAGTAATAAGAACTACCACTAATACATATTCTATCCATCATTTTGCTGCATCTTGGCTCCCTTTTTATACGCGTTGGGAAATTAAATTTTGGCATCTGCTGCGGTTGCCTAATTTTAGAATATTGCATTTTATTGGACAGCTTTTGAAAAAAGTGCATCTGAAAAAGTAAATAGTTGATACTTGTAATTCTAAAATTGTATTATTTTGTAAGGGGGAGCTATGTTTTGTAAGTATTCAAAATAGATTTTCATTTGTAATGAACTATAAAAAGTTTATTCTTTTAGTATTTGCCAATGTAACTATAGTTAAGTGAAATTTAAAATATTCAACTTTTTGCCTTATTGATTTTAAAGAGCTGAAAAAGACTACTTACTAATTATAACTACAATAAAATATAATGGAAAACGATATTCCCAAAATAAGTGTGATTGTACCTGTTTATAACGTGGAAAAATATCTAGATAGGTGCATACAGTCGATATTGAATCAGACATTAAAGGAACTGGAAATCATATTGGTGGATGATGGGTCACCTGATAATTGTCCAGCTTTGTGTGATGAATATGCTCAAAAAGATGCGCGCATTAAAGTTATTCATAAAAAAAATGAAGGATTAGGTTTTGCTCGTAATGCAGGGTTAAATCTTGCATCTGGAAAATTTGTTTCATTTCTTGATTCTGATGATTGGGTTGCTCCTGCGATGTATGAGACTCTTTATCGTGTAGCTGAAAAAATGAAATGTGATACTGTATATTGTAGTTTGCAATATTATTATTCAAAAGATAAGATAATACCTTTTGAAGAGGTAGGTCAGGAAGTCTTTTTTCGTGGACGAAAAAGTGTTGATTCATTTTTATTAGATATGTTAGCTCCTTTGCCTAGTTATCGTTCTGATGTGAAATATATGGTTTCAGTTTGTAAGGCTATTTATCTTAGAAAAATAATAGAAGATAATCAATTGCGATTTGTATCTGAAAAAGTGGTAGCTTCTGAAGATATGTTTTTTCATGTGAGATATTTGAAATTAGCAGAAAATGTAGGTTTTATACCGGAATATTTTTATAATTATTTTCAAAATGAGTGTTCAATTACCCATACTTATACAGAGGATAAAATAGAACGGTTAAAGAGGTTTATTCAAGAGATGCATTCAGTATTTGCAGAGTATTTTGCAGAAGAGGATTATTGGGTTAGGTTACAACGCAAAGCTCTGCATTATTTACGTAATTCTCTTTATATTAAATATCAAATTGTAAAGAAAAAATCTTTTTCAATTCAGAATTATGAATTAAAACAAATATGCAAAGATGCATTTTTTTATCATTACTTAAATAATTATCCGTATCAATTGTTGCCAATGAAGCATCGCCTTTTTTATTTATTGGAAAAATATAGAGCTACTTTATTGCTGTTGTTGGTATATAAATTAAACAAAAAATGAAACCTATAGGCCTCGTAACTTGCTATTTTCATCATAACTATGGTAGTATGCTTCAGGCATATGCTACGGAAATGATTTTTCAGAAAATGAATTTACCTTATCAGACTATTTCGTGTAAATCTCCTATTGTTTATATGCAAGGGAATAAATTGCTTTATATTATCAAAAAGATTTTGATAGCTGATTGGAAAATGAGGATAGGTAAGATAAAAATAGAGTATTATAAAAAGAAATATCCAGATTCATTTGGCAGAAATGTAGATTTACGAAATGCTTGTTTTGATAGGTTTTCGCAAGAATACTTTCATTTATCACCTTATTGTAAAAATAGAGAAGAATTGAAAGCTATGGCTAACAATTATTCTGCTTTTGTGGTGGGAAGTGATCAATTGTGGCGTACCGACAGCGTAGAGCATGGGTATTATACTTTAGAATGGGTGCCAGACAATATCTGTAAAATAGCTTACTCTACTAGTCTTGGGATTAAAAAAGTACCTTGGTTTCAGAGGAAGAAGAACAGATGGTTTATGAAACGTTTTAATTATATGGCATTACGAGAAAAAAGCGCTTGTGATTTGGTTTATAAATTAATTGGGCGTGAGATTCAAGTCGTACTTGATCCTACTCTTTTGTTTACAGGTGAGCAATGGATGCATATACAGCAGGAAAAGCCTCTAACTAATGGTAAATATATTTTTTGTTACTTATTAGGGAATAATCCTCAACAAAGGTTATTTATAAGCGAAGTGCAAAAACGAACAGGTCTGAAGATAGTGGCGCTTCAGCATTTGGATGAATATATACCATCGGATGAAGGATTTGCTAATGAAACTCCTTATGATGTAGGTCCTGCCGAGTTTTTGAATTATGTGAGAAATTCGGAATATATCTTTACGGATTCTTTTCACTGCTCTGTGTTTTCTATTCTCTATAAAAAGAACTTTTTTGTATTTAGTAGATTTAGTGAAAATGCTATGCAAAACACTAACACGCGCATAGATAATTTATTGAGTTTGACTAATCTCTCTCAACGGAAAATAGATACAAAAAAGAATATCGATAATCTTCTTTCTATGCCGCTTGATTATGTGGATGTAGATGAGAGATTAGAAATATTGAGAAAGTCTTCTCTAGCTTATCTTGAGCAAGCTTTAAAAGGAATAGAATTATGATTGTAATTACTGATAAGGTCACGTGTTGTGGTTGTTGGGCATGTGAAAATATTTGTCCAAAGCATTGTGTGGTGATGAAAGAGGATAATGAGGGGTTTCGTTATCCTGAAGTAGATGTTGAAGTTTGTATAGAATGTGGTTTGTGTGAAGCAGTATGTCCCATTCTTCATAAACCGATTAAAGAACATGAAGAAACAATTGGTTATGTTATTCAGCATAAAGATAATAATATACGAAGAGATAGTACATCTGGGGGATTTTTTAGTGCTATCAGTGATTATGTTTTGAACCAAAATGGATATGTTTTTGGTGCTATTTATAATAAAAAGATGGAGGTGGTACATTATGGAACTAATAAGAAAGAAGAAATTCAATTATTTAGAGGCTCGAAGTATGTACAGAGTAAAATAGGACATACGTATCAAGAAGCAAAGAAACTTTTGCAAACTGGTTGTCTTGTATGTTTTAGTGGAACTCCTTGTCAAATAGCCGGATTGAAGAATTATCTTAAGAAAGACTATGCAAATCTTATCACAGTAGATTTGGTATGTCGTGGTAATCCTTCACCGCTTTTATTTAGAAAGTATCTTGAATACCAGCAAATAAAGTATAAAAATAAAGTAACAGGAGTTAAGTTTAGGGATAAGTATTATGGTTATAATTATTCTACTATGACTTTAGATTTTGAAGATGAGAGAATTCAATATCATTATGGGATGGAGGCAGATTTAATGTTAAAGTTCTTTTTTAAAGGGCTGTGTTCAAAACCAGCATGTCATCAGTGTGTATTTAAGAGTATTGAGCGGGTTAGTGATTTTACTATTTTTGATTGTTGGAATGCTAAATTTTACAATAAAATCATGGATAAAGCAGGCGCTACTCATGTTTTTATTCATTCTCAAAAAGGATTTGATTATTTTGAATATTTAAAATCTTATTTTGTATATCAGAAATCAAATGTTCAAAAGGTTGTAGAACAAGATGGTTGTATGATGTTACAATCGGCAATTCCCAGTACGAGAAGGGCAGACTTTTTTAGAGATTTGAATAACTTGCCTTTTGACAGATTACAAGCAAAGTATTTTCCTCTTACATTGATGAGAAAGATTATCATTAAAATGAAACCATTTTTTTATCATATAGGGATATTCAGTATTTATATGAAATTAAAAAAAATGCTATGATAAAGATTTTATTAAGCATATATTTATTATTGTCTTCTTTTGTATTGTTTGCTCAAGGTTTATTTGAAAATGATCCTATTTGGCGAGATGAATTTAACCGAGATAATGTTCCTAGTTCTATGTATTGGAGTTATATAGTGGGAATGAGAGGGCAGGAAAGTGAATATTATACAAATAGTTCAAATAATGTATGTGTAAATAATGGTAAATTAATCATTAGGACTTTAGATGAGAAAAAAGATAAGGCTTTATGCACTTCTGGTCGAATACATACCTTAGGTAAGGTTTCGTTTTTATATGGCAGGTTGGAAATTAAGGCAAAATGTCCTACAGGAAAAGGTATTTGGCCTGCTTTTTGGATGTTGCCGGCAGAAGAAGGTTTACCTTTTGGTGAAATTGACATAATGGAATATATTGACTGTTGGAGTTCTAAGGAGTATCAGATCAATGTCCATGTGACGGATAAAAAAAATGGGAATCGTATAAAAAAAATGAATCCTCAATTAGTGAAAGCTGATGTTTCTAAATTTCATATTTATACATTAGAATGGTACAAGGATAAACTTGTATTTTTACTTGATGGTAATTTATGTTATCAATTTGATAAAAAGGAAGGAGAAGCTTGGCCTTTTGATAAGCCATATTACTTAATTTTAAATGTTGCTTACGGTGGATGGGGTGGATCTTGTGGAATGGATGATTCTGCTTTTCCTTGTGAAATGAAAGTTGATTGGATAAGATACTATAAACTCAAAGAATGATGAAATACATTTTAGTAATAGATCATATAGCTACTGGAGGCGCGGAACGTATTTTGATTGATTACTACCACTATTTGAAACAGAATGGACATGTGCCTTATGTTTTTGTGCTTTCAGGTTATAGTGGACAAAGCAAGTGGACAGAGAATGTAGATGTATTTTATGGGTCTTGTAATGACGAAAATAATTTGATAAAGAAAACGTTACAACAATTTAATCTATTTTTTAGACTAAAAAAAATTGTTGCAGATATAAAACCGGATGTCATTTTTTCTTTTCTTGAAAAAAGTAATCTACTGACGATTCTTGTGCCTACTTCTGCTGTAAAGGTTGTTTCGGTGCATAATGTACTTTCTCTTCAATATACGAAAATTAAGTTGGGCATAGTACAGAAGTTAACTTATTGTATGATAAGGTGGATGTATAACAAGTGTAATAACGTAGTAGCTGTTTCAAAACAAGTGAAAGATGATTTGATCGTTTCTTTTGGGGTTCGGAGTGAAAATATAAATGTCATTAATAATTATGTTAATAGCAAAGATATTAAGATTAAATCTCAATGTGGAATTGATGATTTTGTTTTCTGCCCAGATAAAAAATATATAATGAATATAGGGAGGTTTTCAGAACAGAAAGCGCAATGGAAACTACTGAAGGCATTTTCGCTTTATTTGAATAAAGGTGGGTGGAATGTGTATCTTGTATTAATGGGGGAGGGAGAGTATATGGAAGAACTAAAACAATTAGCTAAAGATTTGGGAGTTTATTCACGAACTATATTCTTGCCTTTTAATTTGAATCCTTATAAATATATGGCTCACGCTGATTTGTTTGTTTTATCTAGTATATTTGAAGGATTTCCTATCGTTCTTGCAGAGGTGTCATCGTTGAGAATACCTTTTGTAGGTACAAGAAAAGCTATACCAGAAGAAATGTTTGACAACAGGTTGTTTTGGGAGGAATGTATTGTTGACAATTTAATACTAGAGAAAGATTTCACAACAATTATTCATGATGATGAGAAACATTTAGCAAAGTTAATAGAGCGTGGTATAGATGATGATGATTTTAGGAAAAAAATATTGAATCATACCAAAATATGGGAAGAAAACAATGATAAAAGTATGCAATTCTTATTTTATGATGCAATGTGTAGGAAAGTAAGCACTAAAATATAGTGCTCTATTTTAAAAGTTACACTATTTATTCTTTACAGGAAAGTGTTATGATACCTATTTTAATTAGTCATATCTTACGAACAAATCTACGAGGTCTTGATAATCTTTTCATGGATAAAGGTAAAATATATACATTTCTAAATCCTGTTTCTTATTTGATGGCATTAGATCGTAAAGATTTGTTTGGACAGTTTGATGGTATTTTTGCCGATGGTTCCATCTTAGTGGCTGCCATAAGATTATTATATGGAATAACAGTGAAAAGGCGAAGCTTTGATATGACTTCTATGGCACCGGAATTATTCCGTTTTGCCGAAAATAATGGAAAGATGTTATACATTGTTGCGTCAAAACAAGAACAGGTAGAAAAAGCTGTTGAAATATTTAAGGAACGGTATCCAAAGTTGAAGTTTATGGGTTGTCGTAATGGGTATTTTGTTTCGGAACAAGAAATGGATGCGGAAGCGAAACATATTACACAAGTTAATCCTGATTTTCTTATTGTAGGAATGGGGGCGTTGATGCAAGAACGTTTTTTGCTAAAGGTGCGTAATGCCGGATTCCAGGGTATTGGTTTTACCTGTGGTGGTTTTATTCACCAAACTGCTAATAATGAGATTGAATACTACCCTCTATGGATAGATCGTATGAATCTGCGTTTTGTCTATCGTATGTATAAAGAGAAGCATACCCGTAAACGTTATGTACAAGCTGCCTTACTTTTTCCTGCACGCTTTTTGTGGGAGAAACTAATCTTTTCATGGTACAAAGATAGCAAACCCTTATAATTTCGCAATGCATAATTCTTTTTTAGCTTTTCTATGTTTATGTTTCTGTACTGTATTGAAGGGACAGGCATTATATGGTACTAGTGGACTATTGCATATGCCTACTGCTGATATGCAGAAGGACAAAACTGTTATGCTGGGCGGTAATGTGCTGGATAAGCATCCGCTTTCTACTTATTGGAATAATAAAAATTACACCTACACATATAATTACTATATAAATGTGACTATTTTTCCTTGGCTGGAAGTAGCATATACCTGTACCTTGGTAAAGGGAGTTAAAGGTAATTATTGGCCTGAACAGACTTGGGGAAAATTTCGTAATCAGGACCGTAATTTTTCAGGAAGGCTCCGTTTATGGAAGGAAGGCTGGTGGAAAGAATGGACTCCTCAACTTGTATTGGGAGCCAATGATCCCGGAAGTTTTGATAATAATGGTGGTGGTAATATCAATTTTAATCAAGAAGCTGGTACTCATAATTATTTCAATCGTTTTTTTCTGGCTGCAACGAAACATTTGTATTTTCAGAATGTGGGGGAATTAGGGCTTCATATGGCTTATATTTATAGCAGGGCTACTGGCTTGAATTATGAAGGACCTGCATTAGGTGTTAATTTTCGGTGTTGTTTGCCTGATACTTCTTTGGGAAATAAGATATTGAATGGACTGAATTTGATGGCGGAATATGATGCACGAACCATTAATATAGGTTTTAACTATGCTGTTTGGAAAGATCGTTTTAATCTGATAGCAGAATTGAATGATGGTAAATATCTGAGTGCGGGACTTTATTTCAAAATCTGTTTGAAGTAAACAGGTATGAGAGTTGATAATGATAGCCACATATATGATCATAATTTTTTAAATCATACTACTATGACTATGAAAGACAAATTAGCATCCTACAACCACTTGATCGAGACCTTTGTGATTGTCACCGAGACCTTTCTTTGCGGTCTGCTATTCCTGCTTTTCAGCAAGCTGTCCAATGAGATGCAGTGGGATAGCCTGCAGGTTGGTGGAACCACCGTTCTGCAAGTCATGCTTACACTGATGTTATGTTACGCCCTTTGCGCCATCCATTCAGGAGTAGTGCTTCACCGGAGGAAAGTGCATTCCCTTCAGATATGGAAACGTGTGTTCGAGAATATGTTCCTGTTTGTCCTCCTGGGCGGTCTGGTCCTTTCTGTAGGAAAGTATGCGGATATAGCCTCCCTGTTCATGCTGGAGTACCTTTTCCTCCTGTTTCTGTGTCTTGTTTCGTTCCGTTTCACTCTTCGTCTTCTCATCAGGCTTTACCGTATGAGCAAGAAACATACGCGTTTTGTAGTACTGGTAGGAAGTACGGACAACAACCTGGAAATCTACCATGAGATGTCGGGCAGTGAAGATACAGGTTATTCGGTCGTGGGCTATTTTGACGGTCAGGCGAATCCTGCTTTCCCGGTAGAATGTCCGTATTTGGGCCAGCCGGCGCAGGTACAGGAATATCTGGAGAAACATGATTATGTACATTACCTGTTCTGCTGCCTGCCCTCAAAAGACAGAGAGGTCATCGTTTCTCTGATTGATTACTGCGAGAACCATCTGGTACATTTCTTCAGTGTGCCCAATGTGCGCAATTATCTCCACCACCGTATGTCGTTCAACATCATGGGGAACGTCCCTTACCTGGGCCTTCGCCCCGATCCCTTAAGTTGGCCGGGGAACCGCCTGCTGAAAAGAACCTTTGACATAGTAGTCTCATCGGTGTTCCTTTGTACGTTTTTTCCGGTTATTCTGATTGTGGTGGCGATAGTGACCGGATTGACCATGCCCGGCCCGCTGTTCTTCCACCAGAAACGGAACGGGCTGAACGGCAGGGAGTTTTATTGTTACAAGTTCCGCAGTATGAAAGTAAATGCAGATGCCGACAGGATACAGGCCACGGAGCATGATCCCCGCAAGACGCGCTGGGGCAATATAATGCGTAAGACGAATATAGATGAGCTGCCCCAGTTTATCAATGTGCTGTTGGGGGATATGAGTATCGTGGGGCCTCGTCCTCACATGCTTCTCCATACGCAGGAATATTCAAGGCTGATCAATAAATATATGGTGCGGCATTTTGTGAAACCGGGTATAACGGGATGGAGCCAGGTTACGGGTTTCCGTGGGGAAACGAAGGAACTAAAAGACATGGAGGGCCGTATCCGTGGTGATATCTGGTATTTGGAGCACTGGAGCTTCGGTCTGGACCTTTACATCATGTACAGGACGGTGGCGAATGTCTTCCGTGGCGAGAAGAATGCCTATTAGTAAAACGGGCTGTTCTTAACGATCCTTCTCGATGAGGGTCCTTAGTAATTTAGCAGTTAAAAAACTTTGTTTTTGCAGCCTGTTATTTCCGTCTGCCGGCCGGAAATGGAACATAGCCGGCACTAATGTTAGATCAGAACCCTTGTCCTTTGTGAAAAGTGCAGGGGGAGCTCCGGGAACGAGAGCGCTTGTTCCCGGAGCTTTAATAATAAAGAAGATTATCCGATTAGGATTTATTCAGCTTTAAAAATAAACGCGGATTATACAATAACCCGTAACAGGAAGGATTTTTATCTATATGATAGTCTGTTTCGGTGTGTCGGTACCGGCCGGATGATCTTAGTAAAAAATTCCCTCTGCCAGTAGTATCACTCTCTACTTGAGAGCAGAAACGAACACTGGCAAAAGGAAACCTTGGAAAAAGAAATTACCTTTCCAAATATCCGAACACCCCTTCCGCGTCAAAACACGGACAAGCCTTCGGGATGCTTCCGCTCATATCCCTATGTCCCCTTATCCGGGCACCGGGAAAAAGCTTTGCCAGACGCATCAGCAACAAGGTAAGCTGTTCTGTCTGCTCTGCGGTCCGGGTGTCTGCCGGATGTCCGTCCGCATCCAGACCGCCCTCGTAGCAGATGCCGATGCTGCAACGGTTCCAGGGACGGCAGTGTGCCCCCACTTCCAGCAGTTTGCGGTGCTGGGTGATGGTGCCGTCGCGACGGATATAGAAGTGGTAACCTACAGTCCGGAAACCACGGGTCTTATGGTCACGAAGTAATTGCTCGGCAGTATAGTCTTTGTCACAACGTGTGGCGCTACAGTGGAGGATGAGGTATCGCACTGATTCGCGTCCTTGCATCAGCGGTCCGTCCTCTACGGTGAGGAGTTGGCGTTCGTTTTTCATTTCTTCCTCACCGATTATCATTGGGAATGTTTCTTGTATCATAATAAATTGAGAATTGGAAAATGTTGTGTTTGTTCTTTAGATGAGGGATGCGCAACTGGTAATGCCCAAAGCGGTGAGTGCCGCGATGGCTGCCTGGATAACTGCCCGGAGGATTTGTGTCCAGGTGATTTTCTTGGATTCGTGGTTGGATTCATTCATGGAAATATCTGTTTTTTGTCAGTTTAAAATGCGAATGGAACAAAAGGAGGTTACGGAACTGGCGGACGGACACGGGGGAGTGAAAGAAGAGTCCGTGTCGCCCGTGTTCCATAATCACATCATGCTATCTCTGTGGAGCGGAACAAGCCGGTCAGCTATTTTCGTCTGCCGGTTCGCCGGAGGCGGCTGGAATGCGGGAGGCGTCAGCGTCGTCAGCGGCAATGCCGGCGGCAGAAGAATTGCCCGTCAGGTCTACCGTAGTCTTTCCGGCCTTCAATGCCTTCACTACTTCGGCGGCTGCCTTGCGCGTGGGAACCAGTTGGAATTCGGCATCTTGGCGCAGGTTGTTGAAACGGACGCCCGGAGCCCACAGTACGTTCACCTCGGTGATGTTCTCCACAGTGAACTCTGCCATCGAATGGGCGCCGAGGCTTCGGATACTGTTCGAAAATACGCCCAGATCGCCCATCTGTATCTGCTGTCCGTTCAACAACTGCTCGCGCAGGCAGTCCACGGCAAGAATAAGGATGGCTTGGATATCGGCGCGCGAGTATACACATCCGTGGCTGGCAATGTGGTAACAGAACTTGTCCAGTGTCATTACTTGTGAGTACTGGGCGTTGGCATACGCCTTCTTGGCCGCGTCTTTGTCGGTGGGGTTACCACGCATGCAGGTGCTGTAGTTGATCATGATAAATAGGGTTTTAAGAGATGAAAAATAAAAAATGAATTTCGTCAGTGAAGAGGGAGAATACTTTACTTTTCTTGCGGATTGCACGTAGGTAACGTGTAAGGCTGAAGGTTAGTAACGTATGGGGTTACATGTTAGTAACATGCTAGGCCGAAGGTTAGTAACGTATCGGCTCCCTCATTGTTGACATTGCAAAGATAGGTACTGTGAAATGCGTGCTGACGCTTTATGACACCTTGTGGCACTTTATGGCTTTCATCCTGTTCCAAAGAGCTTGCAGGGCTATCCGGGGCTGCCCAGATGCCGGTTGATCAGTGTCACCTGGCGGCTCGTGAAGACTTTTTGCGAGGTATGGTAACCCGTTGCGGATAACTCTTCCATCAAAGGGGGACAGCTGTTTATCCACCTCATCAGATGCCGGGTGGCTATCCGGGGATTTGAACCGGGAAAATAGAGCAGAGCCAGGCTACCTTTTGTCATGGATGGGAAATAAAGGAAATCTTTCATATTTATACATTTTAAATTCAGGAATCTTGCAAACTTGCAGAACTTGCACTCTCTCTCACACCCACACACGTACGTGTGTGCATGCGCGCGTTGAATTCGTATTCGCCACGCCCCACTTTGACCAGCTGTCCGCGTTCGGTCATACGTTTCAGCAGCGAGTCCACCGAGCCTGCCGGAACTCCTACCTGTTCTCCTTTGTCGATGGCTTCGTTGCGGGTGAAGCGCAGGGGAAGGCAGTCGAACAGGGTTTCGGGAGTCATGTTCGCCGATGGTGCGGTGGGGGTTCCTGCGGGCAGGAGTGAGAGAATGTGGCATGCATGGCGGTACAGAGGTTCCACCAGGGCCAGCACGGCATAAAAGTCGTCGGTGCGGATGGAGAGGTTGAATTGCGGTACGATTCCGTCTGCTATGTTTTCTTGTGGAATATGGGCCGACGGGGTCAGTCCGAGACAGTCCAGCAGGGTACGCACGATGTTTCCTGTGGCTCACCGCTCCTTTCGCCTCCCGGCAGCAGGGATTCCAGAGAGCGCAGCAGGGCGATAATGCTTATGATGCGGAAGATATTGATGGCAATACGGGTTACGGCGCTTTTCATCTGGTTACCGTGAATGGCGGAGGCTCGTCCGAATATACGGGCAAAGTGGAAGTTGAATATCTCTTTTTGCTCGTGGGTGAGCTTCATGTTGATGTTGCTCACCGAAGCGGTGATGGCGTCCAGCACTTCTTTCCATTGTGCCCCCCATTCCAGGAAACGGGAGTCATAGTCTGTATCCGCTTCGTTGAACTGGTCTTCCCATTCTTCAATGGCAGGCATATAGTAGAACAGCTGGCGAGAGAACAATCCGTTTTCGGCCGATGGGATAAGGGGCTTGATTTGTGCAGGCGTGCCGCTGAGAAGTACGCAGAGGAACGTGACGTTACATTCGCGGTATTCGTGATTGGTGCGCCGGTTGTAGGCCAGCCGGTCATGGTCGAAACATTTCCGGAGGAGGTCGCTCCAGTGTCCGTGGTCGCCTCCAATGGCGGTGCTCACGGTGTCGGCCTCGGTTTCGCATATCAGTCCTACGCCTCCGGAGTCCATCAGGTTTTCCTGTATGCCTGTACCGGTATTGTCGCCGGCTATGAGGAGCATTTTCAGCTGGGGCTGTTCGGGTTCGGGGGTATTTGCCTTTTCCTTCCCCAAAGTGTCCCATTTGGTCTTTTCCATGCGGTAGGTCTTTATTTTTTCCCGGTAGGTGTCCAGCAGCGCGTTGTGTATGGGTTCTGCCAAACGGCGTACCCAGGTCAGCGCACCTTTGCCGGAAGCGGGAGGCGCGGTGACGAACACTTGCAGACAGGGATACTTGTGCTTTCGTCCGTACACAAAACTTACCAGTTTGTTGAGAGTGCTTCCCAGCACGGTTGCCGCACCCAGCAGCAGGATATCCCGTTGGGCGGGAGAGTTACCGCAGTCTATGATTCCTTGCAGGAAGGCGGGCCAGCGGTAGTCGGGGAAAGAGGGAAGTCGGGCAGGGAGGATGGTCTTGGACACGCCGTCGGACAGGGGGGAGGCTGGGTCCGTGAAAACGGCATCGGGCGGAGTCCCGTCGGAAGCATCCGGATGGGCATTATAGGATACGCGCGCACGTGTGTGGGTGTGGAGAGACTGCAAGTTCTGCAAGTTTGCAAGTTTCGGGTCCATTTTCACCCCGGCCACCTCTGCCAGATGGAAGACGGTTCCCAGGGAATTTCTGCCTGTTCCTTTGGTCAGGGCATGTCCGTACAGTTTGTCTGCTTCATCGTGGTGGTACTTTTCGGATATGCGGCAGATGCGGTGGAACCGGGTGCGTCCTTCTTCTCCGCAACTGTTGGCTATGGCAAAGGCCAGCGGCATATATTCCTGATAGGTGGGGGCCACATTGACTCCCGCTTGTTCGATGGCTGTTACCAGCTGTTCCAAGATAGAAATAGAATCGTTCATTTTTTAATATTTATGGTTATTGATTTTCGCTTCTCCGTCGTGCGACAGAAAACAGGCTCTGGACAAGTCGGCATTGGCCCTGTCCACTTTCAGCTCGTATTTCCATTCCAGATACTCCCATGCGGTGTGCAGGGCATTGTCGAAGGATTCTTCCACGCTCAGGAAAGGGTTTATGCGGTAAGGGATAAACAGTTTTACTCCCTGGTTTCTGGGGCTGACAAAGGAAAGTACGGGGTGCAGCACTTCATCGGCAAAGAGGCGGTCGCGCCACATTGCCGCTTCTTCGGTGGAAGCCAGTTCGTCAATATCTATGACAAAGAGGCCCGAAGGAACTTGCATGCATTGCTCTTTGCAGTAAGAGAAGATACCTGCCGGAGTGACATACGGTAAAAGGGTCTGTTTATTCTTTCGGAACACTTGCTTGTCTCCGAGTCCGGCTCTGACTTTACGCGTCAGTTCTTCCAGTTGCGGATTGGTGCTGATGTAGGTATGAAGCCCTGCCACACTGCATATACATGTGGGTATTTTATTGGTGACGGGTGCATTGAAAAATGACATGATGTATTCTTTCATAAAAGAAATTGATTTTGATTTATCTGCACAAATATACGGGTAGGGAATGACGTATGGAAATCGGTTCATAACCGTTTACTATCTGTTTACTATTGGTGCATGCTATTGATTATATATTGATAAAATATGGATTTTGATTAACGATCTGTTGATAATAATTAAAGAATAGAGAAAAGAAATAGTATATGAATGAAAAACCTGATATGATGATAAATATTTATGGCGGAAACAATCTGATTGCCCCTGTGGCGTCTTCCGCCATTCAGAACTTTTATGGCGACCGGGGTGATAAGGCCGCCGACCAACCGGAAGATTCTGAGAAAACGGAGAGTACAGAAAGTGTGACGGATGAGAAGCCGGCACAGGAGCCGGCGGAACTGTCGGATGATGAATTTTACGTATCGGTCTATATACCCGATATAAAGGTGATGAGGGCTTACAAGATACTTTTGGGAGAGTGTACCACGGCACGCGAACTGGCGGTGGTGGTAGGAAAGATGCTGGCCGATGAGAACTGTAGGAATGTAGACAAACACACGGTGGTGAAAGCGGCTTTCATCAAGTCGTTGCTACCTTTTGCCAAACGGCTTGTGTCGGGCGGTACGATAGCCAATATACGGGCGCAGATTAATAATATGCTGGCTAGTAAATAATTTTTTCAGTTATCCTCTTACTCCATTGGCACGTTAGCAAATCGGCAAATTATTTATGTTGCGGGATTATCAGATAGAGATGAAAACACGTCTGATGGAAGCGTGGAAAGCTCACCGGAGCGTGATGGTGCAGATGCCTACCGGTACGGGCAAGACACATTTGCTGGCATCTGTGGTCAGTGAGTTCGTGTCTTCTGCCGGCAGCGGGGTATGGCTTATTGCCCATCGTAGGGAACTGGTGGCGCAAATGGAGGAAACGCTGGCTAAATATGGTATCCGGAGGGAGGATACTCCGGTCAGGGTGATGTCTGTCCAATGGCTGTCCCGGCACTGGAATGAGGCGGGTGATGCTCCGGGACTGATTGTGATAGACGAGGCTCATCATGCCTTGGCCGCTTCTTACACGGAGATGTGGAAGCGTTATCCTGCCGCAAAGAAACTGGGTGTGACTGCCACACCTTGCCGCCTGAACCGTAGGGGGTTCACGGAACTGTTCGAGGTACTGGTTACTTCGTGGAGTATTGCCGAGTTTATTGAAAAAGGCGTGTTGTCTGTGTTCGATTATGTATCCATCCGTCCCGGCAGCGAGGAGCAGCGGCTCATTGACGGTCTGGAGAAACGGGGGGCCGATGGGGATTATCAGGTGAAAGAGATGGATGCGGTACTGAACAGGCGTCCCGGTATCGAGCGCCTGTACCGCAGTATCAGGCAGTTTGCTTCCGGCAAGAAGGGGATGGTGTATGCCATCAGCATTGAACATGCCCGGCGGATAGCGGAGTATTACAGCAGGCGGGGAGTGAATGCGGTGGCTGTGGACAGCAAGACTCCTGCTATGGAGCGTAAGCGGATGGTGGAGGAGTTCAGACATGGAAAAATCGAGGTGCTGGTGAATGTGGATGTATTCAGCGAGGGGTTCGACTGTCCCGATGTGGAGTTTGTACAACTGGCCCGTCCTACTTTGTCACTGGCTAAATATTTGCAGCAGGTAGGGCGCGGATTGCGGAGATCGGAGGGCAAGGAGGCGTGTATGCTGATAGACAATGTGGGGCTGTACCGCATTTTCGGGCTTCCTACACAGCGATGGAACTGGGATGCTATGTTCCGGGGACGGATGGCGGGAAAGGGGAGTTTGCCCGGACGGATGAACTGTGATGCTTCCGTTACCGCTTTTCCGGTGGTGGAAAGGCCGGCTGAAGCCGGTGGGGACTTGGTGGTGGTTATGGAGCACGGGCGTTTGCTTTCTTCCATCAGAGAGCAGGCTTTGCCGGATGAGAAGGAGCAGTCACCGTCATGCAGGCTGAGGGCATTTGTAGATAAGGAAACAGGTCTTTGGGGATTGGAAAAGGGAGATGAGATGTTGCCGGACGCTTCGTTTAAAGAGGTTTTGAGTATCAAAGGACGTTTTGCCGTGGGGAGGCTTCGGAACGGGTGTGTCCGGGTACTGGATGATACGGGGGCTTTGGTGGCCGAACCGGGGTATTGCCGTGAGGTGAGGTTTCTGAAAGATGATTTGTTGCAAGTCCGTCATGCCGGGAATTCGGTGTCTTATGTGGATTTACGGAACGGCCGGTGTTATTCTGTCCGCCCGCGTGTCCTCAGATACGGGAGCATAGAATTGTTACAGGCGAACCGTACTTATTACAGCAGGACAAGGCAGGTGTATGCCAATACATGCGGGTTGCCTTCTTCGTCCATCGTGTGGATGGGGTTTTATGTGAAGATGTACGATGGCAGAGTGCCTTCCCGATGCCGCCGCATGGAAGATGGAGGCTTTTGTTGTGAACCGCAGGTTTGTCTGTTGGAGGGGGATGAGGAGCGTGCTTATTACCTGAGCGGACGGTTGCCGGATCAAAGTATTGTGGTGATGGATGAGGAGGGACGGTATTACCATGTGGAGAAAGGGCATGGAAAGCGTTATGTGGCCTGTAACCGTCCGTCGGACCGGAGTGAGGATTTTGATGAGGCGGTGGCATTGCTCCGAAGACAGGCGGACGAGCGTGTGGAGAAACGCTTGCGTGAGGAGAAGTGCGAGTATGAACGGAAACGGCAGGGTATAATCAGCAGGAGTGTGGAGGCCGTACCTTTTCAAATAGGAGTGAAATGGGGGCTGAGGACAGCGGAGCGGATTTTGATTCCACCTGTCTATCGGAGGATATTGCATCCGGTGGGTGGTTATTGCGCCTATCAGGACAGTTCCTGCCAGTGGGGGGTACTGGCTGTAGATGGAAGGATCATTATCCGGGCCCGGTATATGGAAGTGGAGATAGACAGGGATGGAACGGCGCGTCTTACTTTGGTTCCGGGGAAGATGGAAACGGTGAAGCTGACGGACTGATAGGATAAAAAGCAGGGGATAACTTTTTGTCAAACCGATATTTGGCGATGGAATACATATCATTATGAAAAGTTTTGTAACTTTGCATCCGATTTTTAAAAAGGAGATATTGATATGGAATTACCTGATGACCCGATGATGCTTTTCAGCATGGTGAATATGAAACTTCGTGACTGCTATCATTCGCTGGACGAGCTTTGTGATGATATGAATGTAGACAAGGAGCTGTTGGTGAAAAAACTGAAGGCGGCCGGATTTGAGTATAGTAAGGAAAACAACAAGTTTTGGTAGATAGAGGGATCAGCCCGTTCCGGAAGAATGTGTGGAACGGGCTGATTTTTTTATTGAGGTACCTATTGATTATTTTTGTATAAGTCCTGTTTCCGGTATTGCAACAGGGATGTTCCGGTATGTCGCTTGAAGAAACGTCTTAAGGTGGCAAGATTGGCAAACCGGGTTCTTTGAACGATTTCCTGTATGCTGATGGATGGATTCTCCAATAGTGCGTAAATCTCTTGCAGGGTATAATGTATAATCCATTCTTTGGGGGATTTTCCGCTTACCAGGGTCAAGGCTTCAGTCAGGTATTTGGAGGAAACATGCAACTTTTCGGCATAGAACGCCACTTCTTTGTTTTCTTTGTAATGCTTTAACAGCAAATCCAGAAAAAAGTATCCGATTTCTTCTTTATGCAAGGTGGTGACTTTATGTTCTTTTACCGTGCTGTAATAGTCTGCATAAAGTTCCAGAAAAGGTAATTTCAGCAGATTGGTAATAGATTCTTTTGTAAATAAATAAGTTGGCGAAGTGGCTCTGTTGTATAATAACCGGAAATAGATGGAGAACTGTTCCGCTTTCTCTTGGGATAGCGAATAGACGCAGTGGGTCTGGGTGTAGGTATGAAAACCGGTCGGAAAACGTTTGATACTTCCATTGATCACGTCATAAAAAAGGACATTTGAAAAAGTACAATAGTCGATGGTGAAAGTCGGGCTGGATTTTATAAATGAAACCAGGAATCCCGGCATGAAAATAAGAATGTCGTTTGCGCAAATAACATATTTCCGGAGGCCAACCTGGATCTCGGCATTTCCTTCGGTACATATACCCAAAACTCCTGCCGGCATATAAGAGGGGTATTTGCTGAAAGGCACTGTGTGCGCATCCATATAAATACTGAAATCTTGGTCGGACAGTCCTTCTTTGGTATCCTGTGGTTTTGGGTTATTATATAACATACTTTGTATCAAATCTAGCTTCACAAAATTAGAATTTAATGATACATTCCACCGGGAGTAGTGGACATAAGGGAAAATAAAACGGAAAAAAACTACGTGTATTTGATTTTTTTAATATACTGATAGGAAAACAATTTGAGCTTTCCGTAAGTTGTAGGAGAACACGGAAAATTATTCTTTTTTACAGAAAGAAGGGTGAATTCAAAAAGACCGTTTGATTGGTTTTTGAATTCACCCTTTATGAATGGATCGGAGTTATTTTTGCGCCAGTAATTTGGCTATGGCACGGTCGGGTTTCCCGGTTTCTGTCAGGGGAAGTTTGAATACCGGAACAAAACGTTTGGGACGCCAGTAGGGAGGTAATTGATGTGTGCAGGTCTGTTCTATGTCGTCGGGCAGTTGTCCTTCGGCAAGCAGTACAATGATTTCTCCGAATTTTTCGTCGGGGGCGGAGGTGATCAGGAAAGGAACGGACAGGTGTTCTTTCAATGCGGCCTCTACTTGTTCTATCTGCACTTTTACTCCTCCTGTATTGATCGTGTTGTCTTTTCTGCCTAGAATGCGGAATTGGTTCTGTCCGTTTATCTCGGCTATGTCATTGGTCACCAGTTCTTTTTCGCAAATTTCGGGAGCGTATATCACCAAGGTGTTTTCTTTACTCAGACGGATCTGTATGCTCTCGAAAGGGGTGTACCAGTCTGAAGCTTCAGGACCGTTCAGTCTGCGTAGGGCAATGTGTGACAAGGTTTCGGTCATGCCGTAGGTAGACCATACGGCATGGGGGAAATCTTTTAACGCAGCGTTCAGTTGGGAGTCGATAGGACCGCCTCCGATAATGAGGTGTCTGATTTGTTGCAATATCGCTTTCTCTTCGGGAACTTGCAGTGAGTTATAGACTTGCATGGGGATCATGGCGGCAAAGACGGGTGCTTTTGTCAGGTCTTTTAAAGGATGTCCGGAGGGGGTGACAGGCAGCAAGTCCAGTCCCGCTACCAAGGCACGTATTACCACCATTTTTCCGGCAATGTATTGCAAGGGCATACAAAGCAGGGCGGAATCTTCTTTTTGCAGTCCGAGGAAGGAACAGGTGAGGCAGGCGCTTTCCATCATGCGTTCTTTTTCTACATACAGTTCCTTGGGTTTGCCGGTGGAGCCTGAAGTATGTACCGGCAGGGTGTCTGCCGGGTCAAACCATTCGGAAAGAAAGGAGAGAAGTTCCTGCCGGAAGCTTCGGTTGTCGGCAGGGATATTCATTCTTACCATTTCAATTTCCCAGTTGGAGTAGGGGATGCTTTCTATCAGAATGGTCTGTTTGTTTCTATTGGTGCAGAATTTTGTCATTGTTTCAGCCAGTTTAGTAAGTCGGGTTCTTGTTCTTCGGGGTGGAACCAAAGGCAGTCCCCTTCGATGTGAAGCGGATAGTCTATATTGTCGGTAAACAGCAAGCCGGTACCTAGTCCTTGGGGGAGGGCGGGCTGCAAGGTGGCACACCATTGTGCGATGGCATTCAGTCCGATATTGGACTCCAGAGCGGAAGTGACCCATGAGCCGATGCCTCTTTCAGCCGCCAGTTCCATCCATTCTTCGGAGCCGCTGATTCCTCCGTGCAGAGAAGGTTTCAGGATAATGTACTGAGGACGGATGGTTTCCAGCAATTCTATTTTCCGGTCGCGCCGGTTGATGCCTATCAGCTCTTCATCCAGTGCAATGGGAAAGGGGGTGGCGGCACAGAGCCGGGCCATTTCATTCCATTGCCCCGCACGGATGGGCTGTTCGATGGAATGGAGCTGGAATTCGGAAAGACGATGTAACTTTTCGAGGGCATCGGCAGGAGAGAAAGCACCGTTGGCATCTACACGCAGTTCGATTTGGGCTGGGGTGAAATGCCGGCGGATGTGCGCCAGCAGCTCCAGTTCCTTTTCAAAGTCGATGGCGCCTATTTTGAGTTTGATGCAGCGGAAGCCTTGCTGCATCTTTTCCCCGATGCGCCGGTACATCTCGTCAAAGTTTCCCATCCAGATGAGTCCGTTGATGGGGATGCCCTCTTTGCCTTTGCTGAACGGGGTGTGCCAGAATTGCAGGCTGCGTGCCCGGAAATGCAGCAGGGCGGTTTCCATTCCGAACAGGATGGACGGATAGGGAAGCAAGGCTTCCCGGTCTATTTCCCCGTTCTTTTCCAGGTTCTTGCAGGCAGTGGCCAACACCTCGTCGTATGAGGGGATATCGTCACAACTCAGGGCAGGGAGAGGGGCACATTCACCCACGCCATAGTGGCGGCTGCCGGTGTCGGTGAGGAGGATGTACCATACATTCCGGGTGGTATATACTCCTCTGGAAGTACCTGCCGGTTGCTTGAAGTGTAATTGTTTTTTTATAATTCGGGTTTGGAACATTCTTATTAGTGATTAGTGGTTAATGGGAAGCAAGGAGGACTATTGGGTTGTCCTCCACCGGAAAAATGAACCACTGATTATGGGAACTTCGGATAATCCTGGAACCGTGGCTTGCGTTTTTCCAAAAATGCCTTTCCTCCTTCCTGTGCTTCCTCTGTCATGTAATACAGCATGGTGGCATCTCCGGCAAGTTCTTGTATGCCGGCTTGTCCGTCCAGTTCGGCATTCAGTCCGGCTTTGATCATACGAAGAGCGAGCGGGCTGTGCTCCATCATCTTTTCTGCCCATGCCACGGTTTCGTCTTCCAGGCGGTAGAAAGGAACGACTGTATTGACCAATCCCATTTCCAGTGCTTCCTGTGCGGAGTATTGACGGCAAAGGAACCATATTTCACGGGCTTTCTTCTGCCCTACGATGCGTGCCAGATAGGAAGAGCCGAATCCGGCGTCGAAGCTGCCTACCTTGGGACCTGTCTGTCCGAAAATGGCATTCTCTGAGGCAATGGTCAGATCGCATACCACATGCAGCACATGACCGCCGCCGATGGCGTAACCGTTTACCATGGCGATGACCGGTTTAGGCAGTGACCGGATTTGCTTTTGTACGTCCAGCACATTCAGACGGGGAACTCCATCTGTGCCGATATAGCCGCCATGCCCCTTTACGTGCATATCTCCCCCGCTGCAGAAGGCTTTGTCGCCTGCTCCGGTCAGAACCACTACATTGATATCCTGGCACTCGCGGCAGTAATACAGGGCGTCGCTGATTTCCGAAGTGGTGGTGGGGGTGAACGCGTTGCGGTAACGCGGACGGTTGATGGTGATTTTCGCTATTCCGTTGTAAAAGTCAAACAGAATATCCTGATATTCTTTGATGGTTTTCCATTCTCTTGTTTCCATTATTCATTTTTATTTTTAAGTCCGTGATAATATTCTCTTAACAGGGTGGTGTCTTTTTCCTTGTCGGTAAACACCTCCAGCAGCATGGGTTGCATCCGTGTCTCGGGTGAGGTGAATGGCTGCATCGCTTCTTCCAGCTCTTCTTCTCCGGTCACTTTCATGTAAATAAAGCCGCGTTCTTCCGCCCAGCCTTTGGCGGTGGTGTAATGCTCGGCTGTGATAAACTCCCTGGAACGGCTTGATTTGTCCATTCCAGGCAGGGTGTGGAATATTTCTCCTCCTTCGTTATTCAGTAACAGGATGCGGATGTTGGCACCGTAATTTTGATTCCACAGTGCGTTCATGTCATAGAAGAAGCTCAAGTCGCCTATGATGATGAAATTCAGCTTGCTGGAAGCGGCGGCATAACCGATGGCGGTGGACAGGGAGCCTTCTATGCCGTTCACTCCCCGGTTGCAACAGATTTCCACCTGGGGAGGAACTGTAAATAACTGTGCATAGCGCACGGTGGAGCTGTTTGCCAGATGCAGGGCACAGGGTTCGGGCAATGCCCGGATGAGTTTTCCGATAACGGAGATTTCGGAATAAGCAAGGTCCGGCATCGGAATGGTTTTGCAATAGTTTTCCCACATCAGCGGATAATGGGTAGGTTTGTTGTCCAGCAGGAAAGCTATTTTTTCCAAGAACTCAAACGGATCCATCTCGATGACGGTGGTCAGGCAACCGTATAAATCGGCTATCTTCCCGTCGGCGGCAACATGCCAGTGTTCGCGCGGGGGATGATTGCGCAGGTATTTCTTCAATTGTTTGGATACGATGTGTCCGCCGTAGGTAATCAGTATTTCGGGGGCCATGTCTTCCTGGCGTTCCGGTGTCATGGAATAAACGGCGGCGTCGAAATTCTTGATAGGAATGCCGGGGATGGTCTGGTTGCCTAGATGTTCCGTCAGCCAGGCGAAATGTTTATAAAGCGGTTTCACATATTTTTTCTCGAACAGGTAAATCAGATTCATCTGGCCTACCACAACCATGCGCTTGTTGTACTTGTTCAGCCGTTCGATCAGTTCCTTATAGTCACGGTCGTACACGCTCAGTCCCTGATAACGGGTGATGACACGTACTTCGGGAAGTGTTTTGGCGGTGAAGCGGTAAATGGGTTCGGAAATGGGTACATTGATATGTACAGGCCCTTTGCCGTGGTGGGTGGTTTCCAGTATGGCTTCGTTGATAAGGCGGTTGCAAAACCATTCGTCTTCCTCAGTATGTACTTCGGGCAGGTTGACAGACATCTTGACTAACGTTCCGAACACATGGGGCTGGGGCAGGGTTTGTCCGTCCATTTGTCCTATCCAGGCAGCGGGGCGGTCGGCGGAAATGACAATCAGAGGTACTTGTTGGTAAAAGGCTTCGGCTACGGCAGGGTGCAGGTTCAGCAGGGCCGAACCGGAAGTGCAGCATACTGCGGCAGGGCCTCCCCCTTGTAAAGATAGGCCGATGGCAAAAAAACCGGCACTGCGTTCATCGGTTACAGAATAACAAGTGAAGTCCTCTATATTGGCCAGAGTATGTACGATGGCAGCATTACGGCTGCCGGGACAAAGCACTATTTTCCGCACACCGTGCGCTTTGAGAAGTGCCACCAACTGAAGTATGTTCTTTTTGTCTGAATACATTATTCTTCTACTTTAATTGTTTCCATTTATTTATTTATAAAGTCAGGATGAAGGATGCTCCGCATCGTATTCATCTTGTCTCCCGTTTCCATCCATTCCGATTCTACTTCCGAGGAAGCCAGTATTCCTCCTCCTGCATACAGGATGGCTTCACCCGGCTTTATTTCCATGCAGCGCAGATTGACGTAGATATCGGTATGCCCCTCTGTGTCCAGCCAGCCGGTGAATCCGGAATAATAACTGCGGTCGTACCCTTCATTGTCCGGAATAAACCGGAAAGCCTCCTCTTTGGGCAGGCCGCAGACGGCGGGAGTGGGATGGAGTTCTTGCAATAAATCGCCTATATGGTCTGTATTTTTCAACAAGAAATAAAAATCGGTCTTGAGGTGTACCAATTGTCCGGCACGGGCGGTATAAGGACCTTTTTCCGTCATCTTGTTGCCGAATCTTTTGGCGATCCGGCGGATGTAATCAGCCACATAGCCCTGCTCTTCCCGGTTCTTCTTGTCCCAGTCTGTCGGCATCACTTCGTTCTGCATCGGCATGGTACCGGCCAGGGCCACGGTGTGCCATTCTTTGCCGTGTCCGCTTAATAAGATTTCCGGTGTGCTGCCCAGCCAGGTTCCGGAAGCAGGGGTGTGGCATAGGTAAATCATCATGCGCGGATAGTTGTTGCAGGCCCGGACAAAAGCGCCGAGTGGTGAAAAATCATCTCCGATATGTCTGGCGGAAGAACGTGACAGAACCAGTTTCTGGAACCGCTTCTCTTGTAAGGGAGTGATGAAACGCCCGAATGCGCGGGTATATTGTTCTTTATCCGTTTCTTCGGAAACAAAAGGGGAGAGTTCACTCTGCCGGCTTTTGCAGGTGAGCAGGGCATCCGCACATTCCAGTGAAGACAGTGCTTCGCTGATTTCGCTCCAGTCGTATGCGGTGACATCCGGACGGATAAGTACCAAGGGATGTTCCTCCGATATCCGGAAAGGAGCCATGACAAATCCTTTCTTTCCATTCAGTTCCTGAATGTCCGCTAATTGTTCCACATCGCCCGAGGTTTGCAATACCAGGTAGCATTCGTCTGTCCAAGGTAACCGGTAGAGGGCGAAACCGAGGCGGCTGTGTGTAAGGCAATCCAATAATTTTTGCGTATGTATATCTGGTAGATTCATTTCTTTTTCAGTATGAAATTAACGACACGAACAGTAGAAACCAGTTGTCCTTGTGGAGTGGTGATATCTATATTCCATATATGCGAGGATCTGCCGCGGTGAATCAGTTTGCCGGTGGCGAATACTTTGCCTCCGACGGGCACGGCCGACAGATGATTTCCACTTACTTGTACTCCGCAGGCATATTCGCCTTCCCGGCATAGCGACGTAGAGCCATGCCCTGCCACAATCTCGGCCAGAGCCAGTGACGCGCCGCCGTTCAACATACCAAAGGGTTGTGAAGTACGATGGTCTACAGGCATTTCGGCATGTACCGCATCCTCGGTGGAGGGTAGAAACCGGATACCCAGATGTTCCGCCATCGAATTCGAATAATCAGGTTTGCAGGTTGTTTCTTCCATCATTTGTATGTCTGTTCTTTTCTATAAGGCTACAAAAATACATAAATTTTAGATGAAAAGGTGTTGTATGTATGTCTTTTACTAACAAAAACATTTATTTAAATTCAATTGTTTGGGAGCTTTTTCGATACTTATAATATATGATGCCGATGACGTCCGCTATAAACCATCCGATAGGAATAGACCACCAGATTCCGATGACCCCGATGGCAGGAATGCCGGCAAGCCAATAGGAAAGGGCTACACGGGTTCCCAACGATACCACTGTGAGCACTACGGACATTCCCGGCATACGGATGGCACGATAATATCCGTATAACAGGAACAAAATCCCGATTCCGCAATAAAACGCTCCCTCGATGCGTAAATAACTGATACCGATGTTCAGAATTTCCGTTTCGTGGGGGCGGACAAAAATCAGCATCAATGGTTTGGCGAATAAAAAGACCAGAATGGAAATGACCAGAGAGAAGAGAACGGTGGTAATCAAGGCACTTTTCACTCCTTTGCGGATCCGTTCCTCTTTTCTCGCTCCGAAGTTCTGGGCAATAAAGGTGGAAAAGGCATTTCCGAATTCCTGTACCGGCATATAGGCGAACGAGTCTATTTTTATTGCTGCCGCAAAGGCGGCCATGACTACAGTGCCAAAACTGTTGACCAATCCTTGTACCATGAGAATGCCCAGATTCATCACCGATTGTTGTACACAGGTCAGTGCGGAGAACGAAGTGATCTCTTTCAGGCAGTGACGGTCGAAATGCAGGTCGTTGCGGTGTAATCTCAGTTCGGGGTATTTCACGTAGGCATATCCCATAATTCCCAAAGCGGATACTCCCTGTGCGGCTACCGTGGCGATGGCTGCTCCCTTGATTCCCCAATCCAACTGCAAGATAAAGAACAAATCCAGCCCGATGTTCAGTACAACGGAAACCGCCAGAAACCAAAGAGGAGTGACGGCATCTCCTATGGCACGCAGCAATGCCGCATAGAAATTATAGATAAAGGTAAAGCCGATTCCCCAAAAGATAATCCACAAGTAATCATACATCATGCCATAAATATCTTTGGGAATCTGCAATATCCTGAGGATGGGATGAATCCAGACGAAAACCGCTATATTTAGAATCAATGTTACTGTGCCGATCAGCAGGACGGATACATAGATGCTACGGCGTAGGGAATCCGTCCGTCCGGCTCCATATTGCAAGGAAAAAACGGTTCCGCTTCCCATGGACAATCCCAGCAGGATGGAAATAAGGAAAACCATCAGCGTGTAGGCGGAACCGACGGCGGCCAATGCGCCGGAACCTATACATTGTCCTACAATCAGCGTGTCGGCTATGTTGTAACACTGTTGTAGCAGTGAGCCTATAATCATAGGTAAGGTAAAACGTAGCAGAGTGCCGGTGATGCCTCCCTGCGTCAAGTCTATTTTAGATAACATGATGTGCGTCTGTTCGATTCAATTTCTTATTTATTTTGAAATTTATTGCGAAGGTAGGGAATAAAATATCAAACAACAATAGAGATTGTCTATTTAATACCTGGAATGTTCTTTCTCCTTAAAAAGAGTTAACTTGATAATATTTTCCATAGGAAACTTTTTATTATAAGAAATATCATGTATGTTTGCATAAAGTTTCCATTGGAAAATATTAAATCAAATAAAATAGTTCGATTATGAAGTATATAGTAATAGGAGGCGTAGCAGGAGGTGCAACTGCTGCCGCACGTATCAGAAGAAACACGGAACAGGCGGAAATCATTTTGTTCGAGAAGGGAGAATACATTTCGTATGCCAATTGTGGTCTGCCTTATTATATAGGAGGTGTGATTGCGGAGCGGGAAAAATTGTTTGTACAGACTCCGGAGGCTTTCGGGAAACGTTTTAACATAGATGTGCGTACCCGGTCCGAGGTAATAGCCATCCATTCTGCCGATAAGACAGTGGATATTCGTACTTCCGACGGGAAAACTTATACGGAGAGTTATGACAAATTATTGCTTTCTCCGGGTGCGTCGCCTGTTCGTCCTCCCTTGCCGGGCATTGACAATGAAGGAATTTTTACCCTACGTAATGTGAATGATACCGTTGCTATCAAGAGTTACTTGCAGCAGCATAAGGTGAAACGGGCGGTAATCATCGGGGCCGGATTCATCGGGTTGGAGATGGCGGAGAATCTGCAGGAAGCCGGTGCGGAAGTGGCGGTTGTAGAGATGGCAAATCAAGTCATGGCTCCTATTGATTTCTCTATGGCTTCTTTGGTGCACGAGCATTTGTTGCAGAAAGGAGTGCATCTCTACCTGGAAAAGGCGGTGGCTTCTTTCGAGCGCACGGTCAACGGACTGGAGGTTATTTTTAAATCGGGCGAAAGGCTGCCTGCCGATATGGTGTTGTTATCCATCGGGGTACGTCCAAATACCTCATTGGCGACAGAGGCCGGACTGGAGATAGGGGAGATGCGCGGCATTAAGGTGAACGATTACTTGCAGACTTCCGACGAGCATATTTATGCGGTGGGCGACGCTATCGAGTTCCGTCATCCGCTGACTGATAGACCGTGGTTGAATTATCTGGCTGGTCCGGCCAACCGTCAGGCGCGTATTGTGGCAGATAACATGGTTTTTGGAAATAAGGTTACATACGAAGGGGCTGTCGGTACTTCCATTGCCAAAATTTTTGATATGACTGTCGCTGCTTCAGGCCTTCCGGCAAAGCGGTTGAAACAGGCAGGCATTGATTATTTGTCGGCAACCATCCATTCCGGTTCCCATGCGGGATATTATCCCGATGCTTTACAGATGTCCATTAAAATAACCTTCTCTCCTGTGAACGGGAAATTACTTGGAGCGCAGATTGTGGGGTATAACGGAGTGGACAAACGTATTGACGAATTCTCGCAAGTGATTAAGCATAACGGAACTGTTTATGACTTGATGGCTTTGGAGCAGGCATACGCTCCTCCTTTCTCTTCGGCTAAAGATCCTGTAGCAGTAGCCGGATATGTAGCCGGAAATATACTGAGCGGAAAGATGAAGCCTCTTTATTGGCGCGAGTTGCAGGCTGCCGATTTGAGTAAAGTTACGTTGGTTGATGTCCGTACTCCCGATGAATTTGCACTCGGTGCTTTGAAGGGGGCTGTCAATATTCCTTTGGATGATATGCGCGAAAGGATGAAAGAGATTCCTCAGGATAAGCCGGTCTATTTGTATTGTGGAGTGGGGTTGAGAGGGTATCTGGCTTCTAATATATTGTTACAGAATGGCTTTGGGGAAGTAAGGAATTTAATAGGAGGTTTGAAACTGTATAAAGCGGCAACGGCTCCTCTGCCCAAGCCGAAGGAGTTCTCAAATTCCGGATCTTCAAGTTCTGATTCTTCAAAAGTTGATCATTCTGAACACAGTAAAGATTCTGCTGAAGCTTATACTATTGCCTCTTCCGTCATTCCTTCTATGAAAGCAATAAAAGTGGATGCTTGTGGCATATCTTGTCCCGGTCCTATCATGAAGCTGAAGAAGAGTATGGAAGAACTGGCGGACGGCGAACGTCTGGAGATTGTCGCTACGGATGCCGGTTTCCCCCGCGATGCCGAAGCATGGTGCCAGACTACCGGGAACCGTTTTGTCTCAGTAAAGTCAGGAGCAGGAAAGTATGAGGTAATTGTTGAGAAAAGTACTCCGCAATCTTCTTCCTCGGAGGTTTGCCGGGAGGATAAAGGGAAAACTTTTATTCTGTTCAGTGACGACCTGGACAAAGTTTTAGCTACTTTTGTACTCGCAAACGGTGCGGCGGCTACGGGAAAGAAGGTGACCATCTTCTTTACTTTCTGGGGGCTGAATGCTATCAAAAGATTGGACAAGCCTGCGGTGAAGAAAGATATCTGGGGGAAGATGTTCGGCATGATGCTGCCTTCCAGTTCTTTAAAGCTGAGGTTGTCTAAAATGAAAATGGGTGGAATGGGAGCCAGGATGATGCGATATATCATGAATAAGAAAAATATCGACTCACTGGAATCTCTGCGTACTCAAGCCATTCAGAACGGAGTGGAATTTATAGCTTGCCAGATGTCGATGGATGTAATGGGTGTGAAACGTGAGGAATTGCTGGATCATGTGACTATCGGCGGAGTGGCAACCTATATGAACCGTGCCGAACAGGCGAATGTAAACTTGTTTATTTAAATTTGCATGGAGAAAATAAAATCAATATGTGTCATGAGAGAGCTGTTCAAGGCTCTCTCTGAACTTGAAACCCGCTTGATGGAACAATATGGAGTGTCATTGAATGAGGCAATGGCACTTTGTTGCATTGGCGGAGATACGCTGACAGCCAGTGTGATATCGGAAAACACAGGTCTGTCTGCTTCGCATACCTCTAAAGTCATCCGTTCCATTGAAGAGAAAGAATTAATCGTCCGTAATTTGGGGGATAAGGATAAACGGCAGATGCATTTTACTTTATCCGATAAAGGGCGTGAATGTTTGGAAGCGCTGAAAGCAAATGAAATAGAAATACCGGAACTATTAAAGCCATTGTTTAAATAAACCCTTCTCTTTTCCATTTGTTTATTCCGGATATGAAACTGGAGAAATGGAAAAACAAGTGGAAGGAGTGGAGCAATCTGCGCAAATGGCAAATATGGAAACTGAAGCTGATTGATGCCCGTCTGTATTTCGTGAGCATATTCGTGGGGCTGCTTACGGGACTGGTTGCTGTGCCTTATCACTATCTTCTCTGGTATTTCTTTGATGTGCGGAAAACTTTTTTCACGGCGCATTATCCGTGGTATTGGCATGTATTGTTGTTTTTTATCTTATGGGGGATTCTGATCTTTGTCGCTTCTTTGGTAAAACGTATGCCATTGATAGCCGGAGGCGGTATTCCTCAGACACGTGCGGCCAATAACGGTCGTATCCGTTATGAGCATCCTTTTAAAGAACTGGTAGCTAAATTCTGCGGAGGGGTGTTGGCTCTCAGTGCGGGGCTGTCTTTGGGACGCGAGGGGCCGTCTGTTCAGATAGGGTCTTATATAGGAACACTTATCTCCCGTTGGGGACATATCCTGAAAGGGGAACGGAAACAATTGCTGGCTGCCGGAGCCGGTGCGGGCTTGTCTGCCGCTTTTGCCGCTCCGTTGTCTTCTTCTTTGCTGGTAATAGAATCCATCGAGCGTTTTGATGCGCCTAAAACCGCCATTACTACCTTGTTGGCCGGCGTGGTAGCCGGAGGAGTGGCTAGTTGGATGTTCCCCACGACTCCTTATCATCTGATTAGTGCGGTCGTTCCCGGTTTATCTTTTATCCGTCAGGCAGAGCTTTATATTATCTTTGCCGCCCTTATGGCTGTCATTGCAAAGTTTTATTCGCTCATCGTTCCTTTCTTTCAAGAAAGGATACCTGCCATGAAACTCTCCATTCCTGTCAAGATGTTGTATTTATTGATCATAGCTTATGCCATATCGTTAACAGAGACGAATCTGACAGGTGGCGGAGAGCAGTTTTTGATGATGCAGGGAATGAATGGAACTCATGATATCCGGTGGCTTACTATCATGATGCTTATTCATTTTGTTTTTACGCTGTTTTCTCTTTCTTCGGGTTTGCCGGGAGGAAGTTTCATTCCTACCTTGGTTACGGGAGGATTATTGGGACAAATCTTCGGGTTGGTATTGGTACAGCGCGGATGGATAGGGTATGAGAATGTGAGTTATATGATGCTGATCGGGATGGTGGCTTTTTTGGTGGCTGTGGTGCGTACCCCTTTGACTGCCATTGTTCTGATAACGGAGATTACCGGTCATTTCGAGGTGTTCTATCCTTCCATCGTGGTAGGTGGGTTGACTTATTATTTCACCGAATTGTTACAGATAAAACCTTACAATGTATTGCTGTATGACAGGATGTTCCGTAGCCATAATCCGGAGTCTTCCGAAGAGGCTGGTGCCCGCTATCATCTTTTTGTCGAGATAATGGATGGGTCTTATTTTGACGGAAAGGAAGTGGATACATTGGCTTTACCTAATCATTGTATCATTCGTAGTATACATCGGAATCGTAAAAACTTACTTCCTCAGGGGCAAACCCTGGTTCCCGGTGATCAAGTGGAGATAGAAATAGATGCGCAGGATATAGAAAAATTATACGAACCGTTGGTCAGTATGGCAAATATCTATTAAAAGATGAGTCTAAAAAAGCCCCCGTTAAAGGACGAGGGCAACCTAAATGTTTTCACAACGGAATAATCCTTATTGTGACTTGCTTCAAATTAGTATTGCAAAACTATGAAATAAATATGTAAAGGACAAGTGATTATTAGAATAATTTGATAACTTTGAAAAGTTTTGATAAAATAGTTGTCTTATGAAAAATATAGTGGGTCTTGATTTGGGTACCAATAGCATAGGTTGGGCAGTAGTAAATGGAAGTGTCAATGACGATGGAAGTGAACAATTGGTTAAGATACAAGCTTCTGGAAGTCGCATCATACCTATGGATGCAGCTATGATAGGAGATTTTAATAAAGGTAATTCCATATCTCAAACTGCTGAAAGAACCAGATTGCGTGGAGTTCGTCGTTTAAGCGAACGATATCTGCTTCGCAGAGAACGGTTGCATAGAATTCTTGATATTTTAGGATTTTTGCCTTTTCATTTTGCTCAAGATTTAGATAGGCATGGTAAGATAGTTAAGGGCAAGGAACCTAAACTGGCTTGGCGTAAGAATGAAGCTGGTCAGTTTGAATTTATATTCCAAGATTCATTTAAGGAAATGCTGGAGGATTTTAAGCTAAATCATCCGAATCTGATAACAGATGATAAAAAAGTACCTTATGATTGGACTATCTACTATCTCCGTAAAAAGGGATTGACTTCTAAAATTTCAAAAGAAGAATTGGCGTGGATATTATTGAATTTTAATCAAAAGCGTGGATATTATCAATTACGTGGTGAGGAAGAGGAGGAAAATAAGAATAAATTGGTTGAATTCTATGCTCTTAAAGTAGTTGCAGTAGAGGATTCCGGAGAAAAAAAGGGAAAGGATATTTGGTATAATGTGCATTTGGAAAATGGATGGGTGTATCGAAGAACAAGTAATATGCCTCTTGATTGGGTTGGAAAAACTAAAGAATTCATTGTAACTACGGATTTAGAGAAGGACGGAACTCCGAAAAAAGATAAGGAAGGGAATGTAAAACGCTCTTTTCGTGCTCCTAAGGAAGATGATTGGTCATTGGTCAAGAAGAAAACAGAAGCGGATATTGATCAAACTCATAAGACAGTAGGTGCCTATATTTATGATACGCTTTTAGGAAATCCTAGTCAGAAAATTCGTGGAAGACTGGTGAGAACCATTGAACGCAAATATTATAAGGAGGAGCTGAAACAGATTTTGGAGAAGCAGAAGGAGTTTCACCTGGAATTGCAAGACAGAGCATTGTATGCTGCTTGTATTGAAGAACTATATCCAATAAATGAAGCACATCGGAATAATGTTGGTAATCGGGATTTTACTTATTTGTTTTTAGAGGATATACTCTTTTATCAGCGTCCTCTTAAAAGCAAAAAATCATTAATAGACAATTGTCCTTATGAGGAGAATCAGGGTCTTGATAAGGAAACGGGAGAGATAAAATCTTTTCCTGTAAAATGTATTGCTAAATCACATCCGTTGTTTCAAGAATTCCGCTTGTGGCAATTTATAATAAATCTGCGTATTTATAGGAAAGACCTGGCACAAGATGTGGATGTTACAAATGAGTTATTGAAGACAGAAGAAGATTATGTTGCTTTTTTTGACTGGTTGAATGGTAAAAAAGAAATTGATCAAAAGGCTTTTCTGAAATATCCGCTTTTTGGACTGAAAAAAGAGATAGAGAATTATCGTTGGAATTATGTGCAAGACAAACCTTATCCATGTAATGAAACCCGTTCATTGATGTTGGCGAGGCTGGAGAAATGTGATATTTCTATTGAATTCCTGACAAAAGAGAATGAGGAAGCTTTATGGCATATATTATATTCGGTTGAAGACAAGAATGAAATAGTAAAAGCTTTGCAGAAATTTGCGGATAAACATGACCTGAATGCTTCTTTTGTTGATGTGTTTCAGAAATTCCCACCTTTTAAGAAAGAATATGGTTCCTATTCGGCAAAAGCAATTAAAAAATTATTGCCTTTAATGCGTATGGGAAAATATTGGAGTGAGAATTCAATAGATAAAGGAACGCGTGAACGGATTGATAAGATAATAACAGGAGAATATGATGAGAAAATAGAAAATAGAGTGAGGGAGAAAGCAATTCATCTTGCTGATGTTTCTGATTTCAAAGGTTTGCCTCTTTGGTTAGTGTGTTACATTGTTTATGGTCGTCACTCTGAAGCAAAAGAAATAACCCAGTGGAAATCTCCTGCTGATATTGATTCGTATTTAAGATCTTTTAAGCAACATTCATTGCGTAATCCAATTGTTGAGCAGATTATTATTGAAACACTACGTGTTGTTCGTGATATTTGGAAACAAGTGGGAAATATTGATGAGATACATGTGGAGTTGGGGCGTGAGATGAAGAATCCGGCTGACAAGCGGAAGAAAATGACACAGCAAATGTCTGAAAATGAGAATACCAACTTGCGTATCAAATATTTGCTCACGGAATTTTTGAATCCTGAATATGAGGTTGAAAATGTTCGTCCTTATTCGCCAAGTCAGCAGGATATTTTGCGTATTTATGAAGAGGGTGTTTTAAATAGTGTTTCCGATTTACCGGAGGAAATATCGGATATATTGAAAAAGTTTACAGAAACAGACTTGAAGAAGCGTCCTTCAAGGTCAGAAATTTTGCGTTACAAGCTTTGGCTGGAACAGAAGTATCGTTCTCCTTATACCGGTGAAGTGATTCCATTAGGTAAGTTGTTTACGCCTGCATACGAAATAGAGCATGTTATTCCCCAATCATGTTATTTTGATGATTCTTTTAGTAACAAGGTGATTTGTGAAGCGGAAGTCAATAAGCTTAAAAGCAATTTATTGGGACATGAGTTTATAGTGAAGCATCATGGGGAGATAGTGGAACTTCCTTTTGGAAAAAAAGTAAGGATCTTCACTGTGGATGAATATGAGCAATTTGTGAAAGATAACTATTCGCGTACTCGTAGTAAAATGAAAAAACTTTTGATGGATGATATTCCGGAGGAGTTTGTTACTCGTCAGCTGAATGATAGTAGGTACATCAGCAAAGTTGTAAAGTCCCTTCTTTCCAACATCGTTAGAGAAAAAGGAGAGGAAGAAGCAATTTCAAAGAATGTAATTCCTTGTACCGGAGGAGTTACGGATCGTTTGAAGAAAGATTGGGGAATAAATGAGGTTTGGAATAAAATTATACTTCCTCGTTTTCAACGACTCAATGAGTTGACCGGCACAAATAAATTTACAACTAAAAATGTTGGGATTCAAGAAATTCCGACAATGCCTTTGGAATTGCAAAAAGGTTTTAATAAGAAAAGAATAGATCATCGTCATCATGCAATGGATGCCATAATAATAGCGTGTGCAAATAGGAATATTATTAATTATTTAAATAATGAGTCGGCAACAGCTAAGGCTGAATTATCCCGATATGATTTGCAGAAAATGCTGTGTGATAAAGCTAAGACTGATAATAACGGTAACTATAAATGGGTGATCAGAAAACCGTGGGCATCGTTTACACAGGATACATATTTGGCTTTGGAAAATATAATAGTCAGTTTTAAGCAAAATTTGCGTGTTATAAATAAAGCTACCAATCGCTTCTTGCATTATAATGAAGAAGGCAAAAAGATCTTTGTGAAACAGGGAAAAGGGGACAACTGGGCTATACGTAAATCCATGCATAAAGATACGGTATTTGGAGAAGTTAATTTGCGTAGGATAAAGACTGTAGCTTTAAATGAAGCGATGAAAAATCCTCAAAGCATCGTTGTGAAAGACTTCAAGAGAAAATTATTGGAACTTTGGAATTTAGGATTTGACGCGAAGAGAATAAAGAAGTACTTTGAAGATAATAGAGAAACTTGGAGTGATATAAATCTGTCTAAAATAGAGGTTTACTATTTTAGTAAAGATACTAAAGATCGATTCTTTGCTACTAGAAAACCGCTGGATACTAGTTTTGATAGAAAGAAAATAGAAAATAATATTACTGATACGGGTATCCAAAAAATATTGTTACGTCATTTGGAACTGAAAGATAATAATCCGGATATTGCTTTTTCGCCGGATGGTATTGATGAAATGAATCGTAATATTATTCAGCTGAATAATGGAAAGTATCATCAGCCTATCATTAAAATTCGTTGGTATGAACAGGCTGATAAGTTTGCAGTAGGTCAAACAGGTAATAAATTTTCTAAATTTGTAGAGGCTGCGAAAGGAACAAATTTATTTTTTGCTGTATACGAGTCGAATATTCTAGATAAAAAGACGAATACTATAATAAAGAAAAGAAATTATGCTACCATTCCACTGAATGTTGCAATTGAACGGCAAAAACAAGGTTTACCTGTTGCACCGGAAGATGAGAATGGTAATGACCCTATTTTTGTATTGTCACCTAATGATTTGGTTTATCTTCCTACTGATGATGAATTAGCTAATGGTATTATTGCCCAGCCTTTGGATAGGGGAAGGATTTATAAGATGGTAAGTTGTACGGGAAATGAAGGACATTTTATACCTGCGAGAATAGCGAATCCTATTTTACAAACAATAGAATTAGGTAGTAATAATAAGGCGCAAAAGGCATGGACAGATGAAATGATAAAAGAAATATGTATGCCTATAAAAGTTGATCGTTTAGGAAATGTCTTAGAATCAAGTAGTTCATATAAAAAATAATATATTCTTATTTTATGGAAGAAAACAAAGGACAAATTCTTTTATATCAAACGGTAGATGGTGAGTCAAGAATTGAAGTAACACTATGCAATGATACAGTTTGGCTGACATTAGATCAAATGGCAGAATTATTTCAACGGAACAAATCAACGATTTCACGCCATATAAAGAATGTTTTTGAGAGTGGGGAATTACAGGAAAATTCAGTTGTTGCATTTTTTGCAACAACTGCTTCTGATGGTAAAATATATCAAGTGGCTTATTATAATTTGGATATGATTATAAGCATAGGCTATCGGGTTAAATCTTACCGTGGTGTGCAGTTTCGAATATGGGCAACACAAATACTAAAAGAGTATTTAGTAAAGGGATTTGTAATGAACGATGAACTGTTGAAGCGTGCAGGTGGTGGAAATTATTTTGATGAGTTATTATCACGCATACGTGATATTCGTTCCTCAGAAAAGATATTCTATCGTAAAATTCTTGAAATTTATGCTTTGAGCATAGATTATGACCCAAGTACTGAGTCTACTCGATTGTTTTTTGCCACGGTTCAAAATAAAATGCATTTTTCAGTACATGAACATACGGCTGCTGAGGTTATTTACGGTCGTGCAGATGCAGGGAAAGATTTTATGGGATTAACTAATTGGACAGGAGCAGTGCCAAAGCGGAATGATATAGAATATGCTAAGAATTATTTGACAGATGATGAGTTGGATACATTAAATCGTATTGTAAGTTTGTATCTTGACTTTGCAGAATTGCAGGCTAAAAGTCATACTCCTATGTATATGAAAGACTGGATTCAAAAATTGGATGATTTTCTTAGACTGTCAGGAAAAGAATTGTTACAACATGCTGGTACTATTTCGGCTGAATTAGCAAAGAAAAAAGCAAATCTTGAATATGATGAATTTAAGAAACGCATTAGTAATCAGTTATCTCCTGTAGAAATAGATTTCATTGAAAATTTCGAAAAAGAGCAGAAGAAATTGCGAGGTAAGTAATATATTAACCTTTAAAATATGATACTATGATAAAGAAAACACTTTATTTTGGTAATCCGGCTTATTTGTCATTACGAAATAACCAATTAGTCATAAAACTTCCGGAAGTTGAGAAAAGTGATTCATTGCCGGATATCTTTAAAGAACAATCGGAAGTAACGAAGCCGATTGAAGATATAGGTGTCGTAGTACTAGATCATAAGCAAATTACTATTACTTCCGGTGTATTAGAATCTCTATTAGAGAATAATTGTGCCGTTATCACTTGTGATAGTAAAAGTATGCCAGTGGGTTTAATGCTCCCTTTGTATGGAAATACAACTCAGAATGAGCGTTTCCGTCAACAGTTGGATGCATCATTGCCATTGAAAAAGCAACTTTGGCAGCAAACAATTAAGGCAAAAATAGATAATCAAGCATCTGTATTGAGAGTTTGTGTAGGTGAAGAAATGAAATGTATGCGAATTTGGGCGAATGAAGTGAAGAGTGGTGATCCAGAGAATTTGGAAGCACGTGCGGCTGCTTTTTTTTGGAAAAATTTATTTGCAGATATTATTGGCTTTACTCGTGACAGAGAAGGGATTTCTCCTAATAATTTATTGAATTATGGTTATGCTATACTTCGTGCTATCGTTGCTCGTGCTTTAGTGGCAAGTGGGTTGCTTCCTACCTTAGGGATCCATCATCATAATCGTTATAATGCATATTGTTTAGCTGACGATGTGATGGAGCCATATCGACCTTATGTTGATGAATTAGTATTTAATTTAGTGAAATTGTATGGTGCAAATTTGGAATTAACAAAAGAAATAAAATCACGTTTGCTTGTTATTCCCACATTGGATGTACGTATTAATGGTAAACGTAGTCCGTTGATGGTGGCTGTCGCTCAGACTACAGCTTCTCTATATAAATGTTTTTGTGGAGAAATTCGTCGTATTAGTTATCCCGAACGATAATGGACCGTTTTAGTGAATATCGGATTATGTGGGTACTAGTATTATTTGATTTGCCAACGGAAACTAAGAAGGACAAGAAAGCTTATACTGATTTTAGAAAAAATCTACAAAAGGATGGCTTTACAATGTTTCAGTTTTCAATTTACGTCCGTCATTGTGCTAGTAGCGAGAATGCAACTGTTCATATAAATAGAGTTAAATCTTTTTTGCCTGAATATGGACAAGTGGGAATAATGTGTATCACTGATAAACAATTTGCTGCTATTGAACTTTTTTATGGAAAGAAACTACAAGGTGTAACTACTCCAGGACAGCAATTGGAATTATTTTAAAAATAAGAAATCCCGTCTGAAACGGGATTTCTTATTAGATAACAACTTTGTTTTTAATTCCTGAATATATGTGTAACTAATTGGTAATTAGTTTGTAACATATATTCCGTTGTTTCCAATGGTTCAAAGATACTAATTTGAAAGCAAATCACAACTTATACTCCTGAAGGGCTTTGATTTCGTTAGTTGTTTCCAATGGTTCAAAGATACTAATTTGAAAGCAAATCACAACTAAAGGGACTGCCCGACAGAATGGTTTTATGTTGTTTCCAATGGTTCAAAGATACTAATTTGAAAGCAAATCACAACTACAGTCGCATAACGTTTGTTGAAACGAAAGTTGTTTCCAATGGTTCAAAGATACTAATTTGAAAGCAAATCACAACTCGTCCTGTGTCATTGCCAGCCTAGCGTCTGTTGTTTCCAATGGTTCAAAGATACTAATTTGAAAGCAAATCACAACAATTCTCCAGTCCTCCACATTCCTCGATTTGTTGTTTCCAATGGTTCAAAGATACTAATTTGAAAGCAAATCACAACAGTAGCGGACTTCTCGGCCATCGAAGCTAGGTTGTTTCCAATGGTTCAAAGATACTAATTTGAAAGCAAATCACAACTTCTCGACGCGAAAGGCGTTCTTAACGCTCGTTGTTTCCAATGGTTCAAAGATACTAATTTGAAAGCAAATCACAACACCTGACAAGACCGAGCGCACACACGTGCGGTTGTTTCCAATGGTTCAAAGATACTAATTTGAAAGCAAATCACAACTTACCGTTATCATTGTTATACTGTTTGCAAGTTGTTTCCAATGGTTCAAAGATACTAATTTGAAAGCAAATCACAACTACGCTGGTCTGCTGCATAAGCGTCTTTCTGTTGTTTCCAATGGTTCAAAGATACTAATTTGAAAGCAAATCACAACCATTTTACTACTTTGTTTGCGGTGCCTGTTGTTGTTTCCAATGGTTCAAAGATACTAATTTGAAAGCAAATCACAACCTGTGATCTATTACCTATAATCCATTATATGTTGTTTCCAATGGTTCAAAGATACTAATTTGAAAGCAAATCACAACTAGACAAGAATCAAAGAATCCGAGAGGATAGTTGTTTCCAATGGTTCAAAGATACTAATTTGAAAGCAAATCACAACTCGAAAGTGGTGGGCTTCCGGCTTGCCGGAGTTGTTTCCAATGGTTCAAAGATACTAATTTGAAAGCAAATCACAACTGGTCGTCTTACCTCTGCTCAAGAATCACAGTTGTTTCCAATGGTTCAAAGATACTAATTTGAAAGCAAATCACAACAAAAAATCCGACAGATGCTCGCGACTTGGGGTTGTTTCCAATGGTTCAAAGATACTAATTTGAAAGCAAATCACAACTACGTCATTTATCGTCATAATGTCCCCAAAGTTGTTTCCAATGGTTCAAAGATACTAATTTGAAAGCAAATCACAACTCATTCCTTCCAGGCAATCCTCATTATATGTTGTTTCCAATGGTTCAAAGATACTAATTTGAAAGCAAATCACAACTGGCGCGCTTATGGATACAATAATCGCATTGTTGTTTCCAATGGTTCAAAGATACTAATTTGAAAGCAAATCACAACTATTGGCAGATTGCTATTCCTGATACCAAGGTTGTTTCCAATGGTTCAAAGATACTAATTTGAAAGCAAATCACAACTATCTAGGGATGAACTTCCTTCTTGTCAGAGTTGTTTCCAATGGTTCAAAGATACTAATTTGAAAGCAAATCACAACGTATTCCATGCAGTCTTCAAGCACAAAAACGTTGTTTCCAATGGTTCAAAGATACTAATTTGAAAGCAAATCATAACATATTAGCTGAAAATCCCTAGTCGAGTAAGAAATCAAAAATTTCATCTGGGTTCTCATCTAGGTTTTCTGGGTCATCATAATAAGAATCTAGGTTATCAAGATAGAAATCATATTCTGATGATTGATTACCAAATCTCTGATCATACTGTTGTTGTGATAGCTTAGTAACTTTATCAGGATTCCTATCGGCATAAGCAGATGCCTCTTCTATTGACATTTGTTTGGTAGAAGTAAATACCAAGTAATATAATTGTGGCTTGGTATAATGAGTATCTAAAGTTACTTGTTGATAACCAGATTTCCTTGCAGTAACTATTACGTTTTCTGGTGTGATAGTAGTTTTCAAGATATAGGTATAGATTCTTTGATTTCTAAGTGAATCCCTTAGTAATTTAATTGAATCTACTTTAGCAAAGAATATAGAATCTCTTCTAAGTTCTTCTTTATATCGTTTTACCCTTTTGATAGAATCCTCTCTGCTCTCCTTTATATAAGGAGGAGTTACCCTCCTAGGTTCATTGTTTAATAGAACAAGACCCAGAAGAGAAACTCCAAATATAGAAAATGGAAGTAAAAGATGATTCGTTTTTGAGTTCATACCCACTAGTTTTGTATTGATCTTTAATATGAGAATTTAAGTACCTACCTCTTAGATTCACTTTTTAATAATCTTTTGAGTTGCTCTTTAGAACTTTATCATATCGGTATACTTTGTTATTTTTAAAAGATACCCATAGATGATGTTTCTTTACGTTGTAACCAATACCTTCTATATTAGTAGATTCTACTGATGTTATTTCTATTCCAGTATTTATTTTAACTAATTCAAGATATTCTTCTCTGTCCATCCTATTAAAATTTTAGAAGTCTTAACACCGGATGTAATACGTTGGTATATTTTTGAATAATTGCCCATGCTCTCAGATGTTATCCATTCTTCTTTCATTTTTTATAGGATATGAGAGCAAACATATAACTGATACTTTGTAAGAGTTTTATTATGTTATCTAATACCCCTCTTATTTCTCCCTCTTCAATCTGAAGAAGTTTTTTAAAAAGATAGGATCTGTATCCTCTCAATTATGTTGTTTTTATTGATTCAAATATACTAATTTAGATATGAATTATCCTTAATTATTAATTCTTATTATATTAAAGAGTTTAAAGTGGGTTGGAGGTAAAACTTTGCAGCATATAATGTGTATATAGAAAAATTATACGAACCGTTGGTCAGTATGGCAAATATCTATTAAATTTGCCGTATGAAAAAGAAATTCCAGCTTGAAGTTCCGGGAGGAGCCGACAAAGTGTTGCTTCATACTTGTTGTGCTCCTTGTTCATCAGCCATCATAGAGTGCTTGATGCAGCATGGTGTCACTCCGGTTATCTATTATTGTAATCCCAATATTTATCCGTTGGAGGAATACATTATCCGCAAGGACGAATGTACGCGGTATGCCCAGTCCTTGGGATTGGAAATTATAGATGCCGATTATGATCATGATGCCTGGCGTTGTCGAATGGCAGGAATGGAGCAAGAGCCTGAAAGAGGAGGCCGTTGCTTGCGTTGTTTCAAGATGCGACTGCAGGAAACCGCACGTTATGCCCACGAACATGGATTCCCGGTTATCACTACTACGCTTGCTTCCAGCCGTTGGAAAAGTTTGGAACAGATAGAGGAAGCGGGCCGATATGCTACGGCTCCTTATCCGGATGTTACTTATTGGGAACAGAACTGGCGTAAAGGTGGATTGAGCGAGCGTCGCATTGCTATCATTAAGGAATATAATTTTTATAATCAGCAATATTGTGGCTGTGAGTTCAGTATGCGGAAAGAAGAAAAGGGAGGATGACGGGAATGAAGATGTTCAAACTGTGGATAGTTGTGATGTTATTGGGACTCTTGCCCTTTGTCTCAGAGGCGCAAGAAGAAATAAATAATGCCATTAATGTACAGTTAGAGTATCTGAAAAAGTATCCTAAAGACAAAGAAGCGCTTCGGAAAGTTAGTTTTCTCTATCTGAATAAAGCAGATTATGATCAGGCTATCTTTTATGGTCGACAATTGTTTGAGTTGGGTTATAATGAACGGGATTACAATGGCGCTGTAATTTATTCTCATATTTGTCTGGGGCAGGCCCATATGATGAAGGGAAATGTAAAGGAGGCTTATAGTCATTTAGGGCAGGCCAGGCTGATAGGTGAAAGTAATAAAAATGATTCCGCTTTATGTTCCGTATATAATGGGCTGGGACTTTATGCATCGAATGTCCAAAAAGACTATTATCGTTCACTTACTTATTTCTTCAAAGGAGTTGAAGCTGCAAGACGTTGTCATTATGACAGACTCTATTCCATTTTGCTTTCTAATATTGCCGGTATTTATTATTTGAAAAATGATAGCACAGGATTGAAATATGCCCTTGAATGTTATGAACTGGGACATGAACGGAAAGATCCTTATCTGATTTATAGTGGTTCAACCAATACCGCTTATATGTATTATTTGAAGAGTGACTATAATACAGCATTGAAATATATTCAGGAGGCGGAGTTCACCATGGTGCAGAATGACTTTTATGATCAATCAAACGTTTACAATCTTTATGGATATATTCTGCATAAATTGAATAAAGATGATGAAGCGCTGGGTTTTTTCCGGAAGGCTTTGGATTTGAAAGAACAGGGAAATATTTCTTCAGTGATGAATTCTTATTTGGGCTATGCCGAAATTTTAATGGAGCATCACCAGTATGACCGGGCTGTCCGGATGCTGAAAGCCGGAATAGAACTGTCTTACCAACAGGCTAATGCCATCTATCGAAGTGACCTGTTGAAGGCTTTATCCCGATGTTATGAAGAAGATGGTATGCTGGTAGAGGCGTTGAAGTATCATAAGCTCTATCAGCTGGAAACAGATAGCTTATATAATGCGGAAAAGGAACGTGCCGTGGGGGAGATACGTGCAAAATACGATATGGAACGGCAGGAAAACGAGATAAAACAAAACCGTCTGGAATTATTGGAAAAGGAAAATAAGATGCAATTGCTTATAGCCGGATTTATCTGTATCTTCATAGCTGCCTCTTTACTATATTACTTATATTACAGAAAAAATAAGCTGTACCTTACCATTGTGAAGCAAAATCAGGACGCTATCCGGCGTGAACAGCAATTGCAGAACAAAATAGACGAGCAGTTTGCAGAGATAGGCCGCCAGTCCGCTCTTTTACAAGAATATCTTACGGACTCGACGAAAACTTCTTTGCCGCAACCTGAGAAATATGCTTCATCCTCGTTGACAGATGAAAAGAAGCAGGATTTATTTCTGCGTTTGGAAACGCTGTTGTGGGAGGAGAAGGTATTTACAGACAATTTGCTGACCAAAGAGAAAGTAGCGGAAATGTTGGGAACTAATCGTACTTATCTCTCTCAAATTATTAATGAGCAGACCAAGCAGACTTTTACTCAATTTGTAAATGGTTTCCGCACAAAAGAGGCAGTCCGTTTACTTTCCGATCCTGATAACCAAACTCCGCTAAAGGCGATTTCAGCTGAATTGGGCTTTAATTCCATGACTACTTTTTATAGCCAGTTTCAGGCGGCTACTGGTATGACTCCCGCTCAGTATAGAAACAAAGTGCAGGAATTGCATAAAAATAGATAATCTATTAATTTGCTATCATAAATTTATCCAAATGCGGCAATTGCTGTATTTGGATAACCTATTTTTGCTATAATTTAAAATTTTATGCATTAATTTGCTATCGACGCAATATAAGCTGCAAAACTGTTTTAACAATAAAACGGAACTTAAAAAGTGATTATAAACAGTATTAATATTAAATCTATGAAGAGTATGAAACATTCAGATTACCACGGAAAGCTACTTCGACTGGCGATGGTTTTCGTTGCATTGTTTTTGTGTGGAACAATGGCATATGCACAAACAGACCGGATGATCAGCGGTATAGTTGTAGATGAGAATGGAGATCCCCTGCCTGCCGCTCACATCCGTCAGGTGAGCCAGACGAAAGGGGAGGAACTAGCTGCTGTCATAACCGATATGAACGGGCACTTCCGGCTGACCCTGCTCCGCACAGCGAAAGAGATAGAAATCTCTTACTTGGGCTATGAATCAAAGAAAGTAAGATTGACAAGTGCGAACAGTTACAGAATTATCTTGGAGCCGGCCTCCGAACTGCTGGACGAGGTGGTGGTAACCGGATATCAGACTATCTCTAGGGAACGGGCTACCGGTTCATTTGCGAAAGTAGATTCGAAAAAGTTGGAAACTCAACGGTTAAGTAGTGTCAGCTCATTGATGGAGGGAAGAATAGCAGGTTATAGTGACGGTAAGATACGTGGTGTGACTTCGATGAACGGACTTACTACTCCTCTGTATGTGATTGATGGGTTTCCGGTAGAGAAAACTATTTCTGACGGACTGGGCAACTGGGTCGAAAATGTACCTGATTTGAATATAGAGGATATAGAGAATATTACGGTATTAAAAGATGCCGCGGCTACGTCTATCTATGGTGCTCGTGCTGCTAATGGTGTAGTAGTCATCACTACTAAAAAAGCCGGAAAGAATCAGCTGAATGTATCATTTTCAGCGACATTGACAGTACGCCCTTATAATTTTTATACCGGTCACTTGGCCGATACGGCTGACATGATAGAGATGGAAAAGGAGTGGGCGGCCATGAATCCTAATCTTCAAGGAGAGGGAGCATCCCAATATGCACAGAATTTGTTGGACAATGCATCCATGTATTCCTGTTTGGGGGTACAGGCTATTTTAAAACATCATACAGGTGCGATCAGCGAAGCACAAATGGAGCAGACGCTACATGAACTGGCTTCACAGGGATTCCGTTATTATGATGATGTGAAGAAATATGGTAAACGAAATCCGTTTTCGCAACAATATAACTTGAATATCGGGCGTGGAACGGAAAAAAATACATTTAATGCTTCGCTGTCTTACAGGAATAACCGGGAAGAAGATAAATATACTGACAGCGAGACTTTCGGATTGAATTTGCAGAACACTAGCCGGCTTACTTCATGGTTGAGTCTGGATTTGGGAACGTATCTGAATTATGGAGATGGTACAACGCAGAGTTATAATCTGACCTCACCCGGATATAATTATGTTCCTTATAGTTCGTTGTTGAATGGCGATGGAAGCTACTATACTAACACGGCTGCGGACCGGTACAGTAAGTCACAACAGGAAATTATTTCTTCTTACGGATTGTATAGTATGGATATTACCCCTTTGGACGAATTGGGAAGAAACTTGTCGAAGAGTAAGAATTTTAGTAATCGTACTTTTGCGAGACTTAATTTAAAATTCACAGACTGGTTGAGATACACTGCTTCGTTCCAATATGAAGTAGGGGAATATAAGACAAGCCAATTGCAAGATAAGGAAAGCTATGCTGTGCGTAATAAAGTAAATACATTTGCTACTGATGCAAGTGGGAGTGGCCAGGCTACTTATAATCTTCCTTATGGCAATATTTATACAACGGGGACTAATAGTATCCGTGCTTATAATTTCCGTCAGCAATTGGATTTTAACAAGACATTTGCAGAAAAACATGATGTGACCGCTTTGTTTGGTATGGAAGTACGTGAAAATAAGACGGAATACAATAATCGGAAATATTATAATTATGATCCGGCTTTACTAACTTATGATCTTATTGATGAACGGGTGCTGAGTAATACTTATACCGGAGTTTTGGGAAACTATGTATCATTCAATAAAAATGATATCTCCAACATCTATGAACTGGTAAATCGTTTTGTTTCTTTTTATGGGAATGCAGCTTACACGTATGATGGTAAATATATGGTGACAGGAAGCATTCGTTGGGATCGTACCAATTTGTTTGCTACTGGTTCCAAGTATCAGAAGAAACCTATCTGGTCGGTAGGTGCTGGTTGGAATCTGGACAAAGAATCTTTTTTTAAAGTTTCATTTATAAATATGATGAAACTGCGTTTCAGTTGTGGTATCGGTGGTAACATCGCCAAGAATTCTGCTCCTTATATGACGGCTTATTATAATAATAATACCCATGTGGGCGGTATACAAGGGACTATCAGCAACCGTCCTAATCCTGATTTGCGGTGGGAAAAGACAACTACAGCTAATATTGGTGTAGATTTCTCTATGTTTAGAAATCGATTGAACGGTTCTATTGAATATTATAATAAGTCGGGCGTGGATTTGTTAGCCAATACCAATGGAGTACCTACCGAAGGTTTTGGTTTTTCTACTTATACCATGAATAATGGTAAAATGAGAAACCGTGGATTCGAGTTGACTCTTTCCGGTGATGTCATTATGGGAAAAGATTGGAATTGGAACGTAGGTGGTGTGCTGGGATACAATAAGAATAAAGTGACTTATGTCAATGTAAAAGCACCTGCTATTTTTCTTCAGTTCGATTATCCTGCCGCCTATCCCCGTGTTGGAGTGCCTTATAATGCCATTTATGGATATCTGTGGGCAGGGCTGGATAGTAAAGGGCAGCCTCAGGTGTATGACTCGGAAGGAAATATCCATGTAAGCAGTTCACCGCAAAAAGTGGAGGATGCTGTGTATTTAGGAACTTCTGTTCCGGTTTATAGTGGGGCTATTAATACCAATCTCCGTTATAAGAATTGGGAACTGGCTGCTCAACTGCTTTTTGAAGGGGGGCACAAAATGCGGAATACCAATATAGCCTATCCGGGATTAGGAGTGACAAGTAAGGATGTGAGTAAACGTTGGCGTCAGCCTGGTGATGAGGCATATACCGATGTACCACGCTATGTTCCGTCAGAAAGCAAGGATTATAATTCTTACTCATCCGATCTTTATAGCAAGGCTTCCATTCATGTACTTGATGCCGATAACTGGCGCTTGAAGAATCTCTCTGTTACTTATCATGTTCCTGCAAGTGTATGTCAGAAGTTTTATGTAAAAAATGCACGTATCATGCTAGGTATGGAAAATGTGTTCACTTTGGCTAAAAGTCGTGATGTGAAATGGATGCTTGGGGGATATAGTAAACCAAATTATTTGTGTAATGTCAATTTGAACTTTTAAATGAGAGCAATATGAAAAAGATACTATTTATGATAATGACAGTGTTAGGGTGGATAAATCTGACTTCTTGTAATGATTATTTGGATATTGTTCCCAAAGGGAACAAAATTCCTACTACCTTGGCTGATTTTGAAGCATTGCTGCGAGATGAATATACCATTGGCTATATTCCTGTAACGAATAGTCTTTATCTGTTGAATGATAAATTTGTAGGACAAAGCAGTCTGACTAGCGTTACCCTTACGAGTGCCAATTATCTGTGGAATGAAACAGCGGACAGAATTGTACTGAACAATCAGGACGAAGGGACTTATTACCGTAGTTATATGGCTATTTCCACTTGTAATCTCTTGCTGGAGCATGTTCCCGTTGCAACCGAAGCGACTGATTCCGAACGCAATGAGGTAATGGCTTATGCCAAAGTGATTCGCGCTATGAGCTATTACATACTGGCCAATTATTATGCTGATACCTATGTGTCTGCAACTGCCGGTACTAAACTGAGTGTACCTTTGATAACCAGTGCCGATATTAATGCTCCTCACAAGCAGGTCACTATTCAAGAAATCTATGATTTCATGATTAAAGATGTAAAAGAAGCCATACAACAAGGATTACCCCAACAGTCAAGGACTGTTATCCATCCCAATTTGGGAGCAGCCTATGCCTTCTTGGCACGGGTCTATTTGCAAATGGCGAATTATGAAGAAGCGCTGAAATACGCGGATATGGCTTTGGAACAGAATGATACTCTGTATGATTGGATATCTTATTACAACAGTCATAAGGAAGCTATTACAAAAGAAGACAGTTATCCGTCGTTACCGTCAGCGACAGGGTATGATTATGTGGAGAATTACTATTTCCGTTGTGGAGAGGGTAACCCTAACTATGCTACCAGCGAACTTAATATTCCGGTGGAACGTGCGGAGAGTTTCGAGGGAGGGGATGCGCGTTTTCTTTCCCGCTGGAAACTGCGTACGGTAAATCAGGATACTTACTATCAAGGTTTGGCCAAAGGATATTTCAACGGGGCTGGTCTGACCACTTGCGAGGTATATCTCATCAAGGCCGAATGTTTGGCACGTCAGGTCACAGGTAATGATTTCTCTGCTGCTATGGATGTGTTGAACAAGGTACGTAAGACCCGTATTCTGCCGGAGATATATCAACCCTTGCAGGCTTCAACTTTGACAGAAGCCATTGACTTGATCCGACGTACGAAAGACAATGAATTGATTTTCACTATTGTGCCATTCGCTGATGCCCGGAGGTTTAATGCCGAAGGTACTTTTGCACGTGCACTATCCAAAACATGGGAAGGGCAGACTTATACATTAACCCCGGCTTCACATCTTTGGATTATGCCTTTCCCGGCAGGTGCCGTTCAGAATCCGGGTAATGGAACTATCACTCAAAATGTATCTAAATAACCTATAAAAACAGACTTTATGAAATTGATGTATTTATTAGCAACATTCGCCGTTGTTTTGGTGATGATGGCATCTTGTACCCGGCAGTCGGTAACGGGGTACACACTGACAGCTGCAATTGATGGAATTCCTGACGGATCCCATGTACAGCTATTTCCTGTAAGTCATGGTCATGAAAAACCGGTGGCGGATACTACTGTTGTAGATGGAAAATTTATATTTAAAGGGGTGGCGGATGAACCTCTGGCTGTACGGTTGATGGTGAAAGATGCATACGGTTCCATGCCTCTGATGTTGGAGAATGGCAGTATAAGCGTGGAGGGTAAGGTGACTTCTGAAAACCTTAATGGAACCGTGAATTATAATTTTTCACAGGTTTCAGTGACGGGATCTCCTTTGACGGACAAATATGTAAAATTATTGAGCACACGTGATGCCTTGGATTCTATTTATGTAACGAATAACGAGAAGTTTAAGGATATCCGTGTTGCCTATGGTAAAGCGAGAGTTGCCAAAGATAAGATCTTGATGGATTCTGTCGTTGCTACGGAAGCTTACAAAGCATCTGCCGTGGCCGATAGTTTGTTCTTTGCTACGGTAGATGCCACTTACTATAAATTAGTTATGGACAATAAAGAGTCTTATTGGGGGCCTCTGATGATGATCAGTTTGTTTTCTTATCTTACCGAAGAGCAGAAACCGTGGTATGATGCCTTGTCAGAAGAGGCTAAACATTCCCGCTATGGAAAAATGGTGAAAGAGAGTGTGGCTCCTGATAGTCAGATCGGTTCTAAAGTGCCTGTCTTTACAGCCAAGTCACAAGATGGGAAATCGGTAACTTTAACCGATTTGTGCCAAGGTAAGAAGTATGTCCTTATTGATTTTTGGGCATCATGGTGTAATCCTTGCCGTAAGGAGATTCCTAATTTGAAAAAACTCTATACGCAATATGCAGACAGGGGTTTCCAGATTGTAAGTATCTCTATTGATAAAAAAGAGGCGGAATGGACAAAAGCGCTGAAAGAAGAACAACTTCAGTGGCCTAATTTTTTGGATACTGAAGGTATTGCTGATATATATAAAGTGAAATTTGTTCCTACTATGTATTTGATAGATGCCCAAGGGGTCATGGTAGGAGAAAATCTTCGTGGTGAGGCTTTGGCAAATAAACTGGCTGAGCTTTTTGGAGAGATTGAATAATCATATTCTTTTTATGGTATTCTGACATAGAACGGGGCGGAGTCGATGAATAAGTTGGATCTGTCCCGTTGTCTTATGTTTCGGACTGACCCGTTTTCAAACTGAGCCGCCGGATACCCTGCACAAAGCAGGGCTACCAAATAAAAAAGCCATCGATTTATCGATGGCTTTTTTATTTGGTAGCCCGTGGGGGAATCGAACCCCCCTTTCAAGAATGAAAATCTTGCGTCCTAACCGATAGACGAACGGGCCATCCTTTTTATCGAGGATTTCTCTCTCGATTTCGGGTGCAAAGGTAGTGACTTTTTTTGAATTTGCAAACATTTCCCAAACTTTTTTCTAAACTTTTTGTTCATAGTCCATTGAATTGACTATTTACCTAAACTTAACTTTTATGAAAAGTATCTTTAAATCAATGAGTTGCCTTGTATTGGGCGCAATGATTGTTACGCCGATGTTTGCGCAACAAAAAAAACTTTATCCGGAGCTGGAAGGACCGGGACCTGTTGTTATTATCTCAAAAGATAAAAATGGCAAGGAAGAATTAATCAATGTATTTGAAGAAACGCAACGTCCGCATTTCCATGATCCCCGTGCTCCTCGTTTTTTACTTACTGACCAACAGGGAAAGTTTGCATTGGGTATCGGTGGTTATTTGAAAACTACAATGGAATATGATTTTAATGGGATAGTGGATGACGTTGACTTTATCCCTGCACTCATTCCGCAACCGGGATCCACGTCTGTCCGTAATCAGTTCCAGATGGATGCAAGCACTTCCACTATCTTTTTAAAGTTGGTGGGGAGAACCAAGCATTTGGGTAACTTCATCGTTTATACAGCCGGAAACTTCCGTGGAAGTGGAAAGACTTTTGAATTGCAGAATGCTTATTTATCCTTCCTGGGCTTTACTATGGGGTATGATACCGGATTGTTTATGGACCTTGCCGCAGCTCCTCCGACTATTGATTTTCAAGGACCTGACGGGATGACTTTCTATCGCGCCACCCAGTTGCGTTATGAAGCCAATGTGATGAAAGGTTTGAAAGTGGGTGTCGGTGTGGAAATGCCGTCAGTAGACGGTACTCCGGCACAAGATGTGAGAATCGGTAAGCAGCGGATGCCGGATATTCCTGCCTATGTACAGTATTCTTGGGCAAAGGCTAGTCATATACGTGTGGGAGGAATCTTGAGAAGTATGACTTATGAGGATCAAGTGAATAATAAGGCAAAGTCATTGACCGGTTGGGGGATACAGGCATCGGGGACAGCAAGACTGGGTGGTTTCCAGCTTTACGGACAATATACTTATGGTAGAGGTATTGCTCAATATTTGAATGATATCAGCAACTTGAATGTAGATATCGTTCCTTTGGCCGATGAGTCCGGACGTATGCAGGTACTGCCCATGAAAGGATGGTATGCCGGATTACAGTATAATTTCTCGAAACGGGTATTCGCATCGGCTACGTATAGCCAGTCACGTCTGTTTACAGAAGATTGCTATGCTCACTTTAATGAAACTCAGTATAAAAAAGGTCAGTACCTGGTTGCAAATGTATTCTGGAATGTAAGTCATAACTTGCAGGTAGGTGCGGAATATCTTCATGGTTGGAGAGAGAATTTTAATGATGTGAACCGTGAAGCAAACCGTATAAACTTGAGTGCACAATATAATTTCTAACTTATTTTTCCTATCTTTGTGTCTATCAATAATGGAAAGAGAATGAAAAAAATAGGTGCACATGTATCCGTAAGCGGGGGCGTGGAAATGGCCCCCGTTAATGCATTAGGGATAGGAGCGGACGCATTCGCTCTTTTTACAAAGAATCAGAGGCAATGGGTTGCAAAACCTTTGTCTGTCGAGAGTGTTACTCTGTTTAAAGAAAACTGTGAGAAAGAAGGTTTTGATGCCCGGTATGTTCTTCCCCATGATAGTTATCTGATAAATTTGGGACATCCTGACGAGGAAGGGCTGGAGAAGAGTCGTGCAGCATTTTTGGACGAAATGCAGCGTTGCGAGCTTTTAAGATTGAAAATGCTGAATTTTCATCCCGGAAGTCATTTGAACAAGATATCCATAGAGAAGTGTCTGGACAGGATTGCCGAGTCTGTCAATATGACTTTGGATAAAACGACCGGTGTGACTGCTGTGATTGAGAATACGGCCGGACAGGGAAGTAATGTGGGAAATGAATTCTGGCATTTGAGATATATTATAGATAAGGTAGAGGATAAATCTCGTGTGGGAGTTTGCCTGGATACTTGCCATACCTATACCGCCGGTTATGATATTGTGAATGAGTATGACCGGGTCTTTACCGAGTTTGATGAGGTAGTGGGGAGAAACTATTTGTGTGCCATTCACTTGAATGACTCAAAGAAACCATTGGGCAGCCGGGTAGACCGTCATGACAGTATCGGAAAGGGGCTGATTGGTATTGATTTCTTCCGCCGCTTTATGCAGGATTCCCGTTTTGACGATATGCCCGTTATTCTTGAAACTCCCGATGACACCATTTGGAGGGATGAAATTAAAATGCTTCGCAGCTTTGAATTATAGCCTGTGCTTTGAGTGAGTTGCTTTTCATAGTAAACCTGTAGGTGGGAATGATGTGTGTTTTCATGCGTATGGTTAAGCCTTTTCTATCCTATCCCTAAGCTTAAACGAACGTATCCTTTCTATCTCCATAGCCTTTGGAGTTAACTCCCAAGCTTATGGAGATAACTCCAAAGGCTATGGAGTTAACTCCGCAAGTTTGGGAGATAGAAGTTGTCAGTAAAAGAACCCTTAACCTGAAGGATACAACCGCTTAGCTTGCCGTAGTTTATAGGATAATATATCCTTTCCGTATCCTTCGTTTATTTTATGTCCTGATTACATGTCTTTTATTTCATCCAAGTTCTTCTGGATATCTTCGTCTTTTAACTCATAATTCATCAAGTTACCTGCCAGGTATTGGTCGTATGAGGCCATATCAATCAGCCCGTGACCTGAAAGGTTGAACAGGATCACTTTCTCTTCACCGGATTCTTTGCACTTGTTCGCCTCGCGTACAGCGGCGGCGATGGCATGGCACGATTCGGGAGCCGGAATGATTCCTTCTGCTTGTGCGAACAAACAACCAGCCTGGAAGGATTCTAATTGCTGGATATCAACCGCTTCCATCAGATTGTCTTTCAATAATTGTGAAACGATGACACCTGCACCGTGATAACGGAGACCTCCCGCATGGATATTGGCCGGAGAGAAATTATGCCCCAGTGTAAACATGGGCAGCAACGGGGTATATCCGGCTTCGTCGCCAAAGTCATACTGGAATTTACCACGGGTCAGTTTCGGACACGAAGCCGGTTCGGCAGCAATGTATCGGGTTTGTTTCCCATTCAGGATAGTGTGGCGCATAAAGGGGAAGCAGATTCCTCCAAAATTGGAACCGCCACCAAAGCAACCGATAATCATGTCGGGATATTCGCCTGCCATTTCCATTTGCTTTTCGGCTTCCAGACCGATAACCGTTTGATGCAGTGTGACATGACTTAATACCGACCCTAGTGTATATTTACAGTTGGGAGTGCTCATTGCCAGTTCGATAGCTTCGGAGATGGCTGTTCCCAGTGAACCTTGATAATTGGGATTACGGGTAATGATATCCTTGCCGGCACGGGTAGACATGGATGGAGAGGCGGTGACCGTTGCTCCGAATGTCTGCATGATGCTGCGGCGATAGGGCTTCTGATTATAGCTGATCTTTACTTGATAAACGGCAGCTTCCAGTCCGAATACCTTTGCAGCATACGATAGAGCGGCGCCCCATTGTCCGGCACCGGTTTCTGTAGTGACATTGGTTACGCCTTCTTCCTTGCAATAATATGCCTGGGCCAGAGCCGAGTTCAGTTTGTGGGAGCCGATGGGGCTGACACTTTCATTTTTGAAATAAATATGTGCGGGAGTCCCTAGTGCTTTTTCCAGTCCGTAGGCACGTACCAATGGTGTGCTGCGATAGTATTTGTACATTTCACGCACTGCTTCGGGAATTTCAATCCATGCGTCTGTCTGGTTTAATTCCTGTTTGCAAAGTTCTTTGGCAAAAATGGGGTAGAGGTCTTCCGGTTTCAGCGCTTCTTTGGTTTTAGGGTTCAACGGCGGCATGGGTTTGGTCTTCATGTCTGCCTGTATGTTGTACCAGTATTTAGGAATTTCATCCTCTGGTAAGATAAAACGTTTCTGTTTTGTGCTCATAATCTTTCAATTTAATAGTTTTGCGGTCAAAATTAGGTAAAAAAAGTATTCCTTACTAATTTTCAACTGCTTTTTTGTCGGGAACAATAAAAAAAGGGATGTCAGAGTAAAAATGCGAAGTTATTTGTTATTATAGGCAGAGATGTGAATATTTTGATTAAGTTTGTTTTCTGTTAATGCAAGATGATATCGACATGGAACCTTTACACAAACTATTTATCTATCGTAAGAAGTTAGTAAAACCGTACATAGAGCGATTGCTGAAATGGATGGACGGGATAACTTATATGATGTCGGCCTTGTTCATCCTTACATTGGTTTATGAGCATGGATTTCTTATTTCTTTTGAAGAAATGGAGATGATAAACACGCTGTATCATTTTGTCTGGATTGTTTTTCTGGTTGATATTTCCCTGCATCTTTTATTAAATTACTCGGATACCAAGCGGAAGTACCGGGGACTGGCATGGATACTGAGTCTGATGCTTTATCTGACTTTGATTCCGGTTATTTTCCATGAACCGGAGGTGCAAGGGGGAATTCATGATTTCTGGTCTTTTTTCCACAGTCGTTTATATCATGTGGTGCTGCTCACTTTGCTTTCGCTGCTGCAATTGTCTAATGGGATAGTCCGGCTGCTGGGCAGGCGCACCAACCCGTCTTTGATCTTTGCATCCAGTTTTCTCATATTTATTCTGATAGGGGCAGCGTTACTGATGCTTCCGCGTGCCACTTATCATGGCATTTCCTTTATCGATGCTCTGTTTACCGCTACCAGTGCCATTTGTGTCACGGGGTTGGTTTCGGTCGATGTCTCTTCTACATTCACGTCCGAGGGGTTGTTCATCATTATCATGCTGATACAAATCGGCGGTTTGGGAGTCATGACCCTGACCAGTTTCTTTGCCATGTTTTTTATGGGGAATACTTCGCTCTATAATCAGTTGGTGGTCCGTGATATGGTAAGCTCGCAGTCACTCAGTTCGCTGCTTTCCACCTTATTATATATATTAGGGTTTACCTTGGTGATAGAGGCTGCTGGGATGGGGGTTATTTTTTTAAGTATACATGGCACTATGGGCATGGATATTGAGGAGGAACTGGCTTTTTCTGCTTTCCATTCCATCTCTGCCTTTTGCAATGCCGGATTCTCTACTTTGTATGGAAACTTAGGTAACGAACTGGTACTTCATAATCATAACTTGCTATATATCACTATCTCTTTCCTGGTTATTTTGGGAGGTATAGGTTTCCCGATTCTGGTAAATCTGTATGAAACGGTTTCTTATGAAAGCAAGCGCTTGTATCACCGTTATGTCAAAAAGAATAAGAGGACAATCCGTAAAATACATTTATATAACCTGAATACCCGTATCGTATTGATTATGACGGCTATCTTGCTAGTGACGGGTACTGTGGCCATTGTTGTTTTCGAATGGAATCATGCTTTTGCGGGAATGACGGCTACAGAGAAATGGGTGCAGGGCTTTTTTAACGCAACTTGTCCCCGTACGGCAGGATTTTCAAGTGTGGGCATGACTACTTTCAGTGTGCAGACGTTGCTGCTGATGGTGGTGCTGATGATGATTGGCGGCGGTACGCAGTCTACGGCCGGTGGTGTGAAGGTGAATGTGTTTGCTGTAGTCATGTTGAACTTGCGTGCTATTCTTATAGGTGCCGATAAAGTCAATATTTTCAACAGGGAGTTATCTCATGATTCCATCCGGCGTTCTAATGCCACATTGATTCTTTATCTGCTGATTGTTTTCGCGGGTATCTTCGGTTTAAGCATTCTAGAGCCGCAGGCTTCAGTGATGGCGTTGGTTTTTGAGTGTACTTCGGCACTCAGTACGGTAGGTTCAAGCCTGGATCTGACACCTACTTTGGGAAGTGACAGCAAACTGATTGTCATTGTTCTGATGTTTATCGGACGAGTAGGGGTGCTTACTTTGATATCCAGCCTTATTAAACAGAAAAAAATAACAAAATATAAATATCCGAGTGATAACATCATAATCAACTAGTTATGAAATACATTATTATTGGTTTAGGAAATTACGGCGGAGTGTTGGCCGAAGAGCTTTCCGTATTGGGACATGAGGTGATAGGAGTGGATACAAACGAGCATCGTGTGGATGTGTTGAAGGACAAAATCGCGACTTCTTTTATTATTGATGCTACGGACGAACAATCGCTCAGTGTGCTGCCACTGAAAGATGTGGATGTGGTTATTGTTGCTATCGGCGAGAATTTTGGTGCTTCTGTGCGTGTGGTGGCACTGCTGAAAAAGAAAGGAGTGAAACATATCTATGCCCGTGCGGTAGATGATGTGCATAAGACCGTGCTTGAGGCTTTTAATTTAGATAGTATTCTGACACCGGAGAAAGAAGCGGCACGGAGCTTGGTTCAGTTGTTGGATTTACACGTCAATGTGGAGTCTTTTCAGATTGACGAGGAACATTATGTGATGAAGTTCAAACTTCCTTCTTGTTTTGTAGGCTATAAGGTGAGTGATCTGTCATTAGAAACGGAATTCAATATAAAAATCATTGCATTGATAAAAGGGGAGAAAGTGCTGAACGGTTTGGGTATTTCGATATTGGAGCATCAGGTGGAGAATCATTTTGAGGAAAATTATGAGTTGGAGGAGGAAGATCAGTTGGTCTGCTATGGGCTTTATAAGAATTTTATGGATTTTTGGAAGGCGTTGTAGCAGGAATGCCTTTCAAAGAAAGAATATTTTTTTCTAAGTGAGATTAAACCTTTTCTTTTGGGTTTAGTCTAACTTAATAAATAATTTAGTTTAGTTTTTAGTTTTCTCTGAAGGCCGGCCAATGTGATATTGCCCGGTTTTCGCTTTTTATGGAGGTTTTCTTGTGAGTGTCCGTTACTTTTTGTTACTTTGTCACCTAGAAATCGAGATTTAGATGAAACAGATATATTTTTTATTTGTCGTTTTGCTGGTTGTAATGACCGCTTGCGGAGGTAAGAAAGAGGCTTCCGTTGATGCAGAACAATTGATGTTCCAAATAGACAGTGTGGATCATGTGACAGGTTTGCAGCGTATGCAGGTTTCACGTATTGACCAGCATATTGTCAGTGGCGGAAAAAAATATAATTTGTTTATAGAGCGTGCTCCCAGTGATTCTCTGCCTTCAGTCAAAAGTGACTTGGGGATTTTTGCCGACAATCGTATCATCGTTAGAATTTCCCGTGAAAATGGGAGCCGGGTCTTTGCCAAAACTTTTACCAAGCAAAGTTTCTCTGGATTCGTAAGTGCTGATCATCTCCGTCATTTTATATTGGAGGGCGTGGTATTTGATGAAGAGAAGACCCGTGAGGGAAAAAATATCATATTGGCTGCCAGTGTGAGTTATCCTCAGACAGATTTGTATATTCCTTTCTCCATCACTATTACTCCTGAAGGAAAAATGAGCATATCTAAAAATGAGGATATGGAGGAGCTTCCTCCCATGTTGGGAGACAGCCTTAATTAAATCTAAAATACAGGAATAATTTTTCGCGTCATAATCTTTTTAGGCGGTTAGTTGTTGGTATGGCATTAACTAACTAAAGAATAAATTAGATTATGAGAAAGATTTTATTTTTAATGGCTATGCTGGTATGCTCTCTTCAGTTCGCCATGGCAGGCGATGTTGTGACCCGCGATGTGAATAAGCTTCCTGTTGCCGCACGTGAAATGATCGGCAAACATTTCTCTCAGACTAAAGTTGCGTATATCAAGATTGAAAAGGACTTGTTTCAGACCACTTCCTATGATGTGAAATTGGCCGATGGCATTGAATTGGAGTTCAATTCAAAGGGAGAGTGGCTTGAGATAGATTGCAAGAACAAGTCGGTTCCTTCTACTTTTATCCCTCAGGCTATTTCCAAGTATATGAAAGCTAATTATAACGGGCATAAAACGGTGAAGATAGAACGTAACCGCAAGGGATATGAACTGACATTGGAAAATGGATTGGAAGTAGACTTCGATCAGTTTGGAGGATTCTTGAAGTTGAGCGATTAAAAAAGATTTTTTCTGTAATAGGGGAACTATCTCTCCTTATAGTAATGATGCCATAAGAGGGTGTATCAGAAATAAATTGAACTATCTTTTTAGGGATATTCAGTAAATGTCTCTAAAAAATAAGATGGCATATGAAGATGATAGGGCATGACCATTTCATATGCCATTCTTATTGTCATTTTTCCGTGCTTTCTCACATACTTCTATCCGACAGGACATGACGTTCCGGAA